>Ga0209092_10000905_pt1 | contig 29994 bp, 25 predicted proteins | sample FraStrMetagenome_FD_187446 | JGI IMG/M metagenome (GOLD analysis project Ga0209092, IMG submission 187446) | Marine eukaryotic phytoplankton communities from Arctic Ocean - Fram Strait ARC3M Metagenome (SPAdes) (version 2) | ecosystem: Environmental > Aquatic > Marine > Oceanic | place: Fram...
ATTATGCTACCAAAAGCGCATATCAACTAAACATGAAAAGAGAAAAAAATGCCAAAACTCCAATAATAAACGCTGTTTATGCCATTTTGTATGAAAGCGGAAATGCTAAAGATATTTTTAAAGATCTAACTAATAAATTGGATTAATTCACCTGTTGAAAACCCCTGTCAAACATTCAAGTTATATGGCTAAGACGCAATCTTGCCCCATCAGATCTACAAATACCGTATTGTTCTCTTTGATACTATAAGGCTTAAAAATAAATGTCTTATCAAAGAGTTGTCCTTCAGCAAAAAATGTTACAATATACTCATTGGTAAAACCTAAAACCTCTTCTGTAATCATTTCTACTTTCGCTCCCATATGAGGCGGCAAATCGCCTAATCCGTGGCGTAGTGTGGAAGTTTTCTTGTTTTTATAGCTACCTCTTGACATTACTAAAACAGACTCAATAATATCTTCGCGATTATTGACCACATATACATTCCAAGTTTTGGATAAAAAATATTTATCCCATTCGTAAGCTGCAAGAACTTGAATTTTTTCGACAAGGGGAATTTTAATATCTTTTTTCATTTTAAAAAAGATTTTAAAGTAGTTGAAGGTTATTGACTTTTAAACTGCTCTAGAAAACGAACATCATTTTCGCTGAACATACGAATATCTGGGATTTGATGCAAGAGTAAAGCAATTCGATCGATCCCCATTCCAAAGGCAAACCCTGAATATATTTCAGGATCTATATTGCAATTTTTTAAAACATTTGGATCTACCATACCACAGCCCATAATCTCTAACCAACCAGTTCCTTTAGTCATTTTGTAGTCTGTTTCTGTTTCTAAGCCCCAATAAACATCTACCTCTGCACTTGGTTCTGTAAAAGGGAAATAAGATGGGCGTAACCGAATTTTAGATTTCCCAAACATCTCGGTTGTAAAGTATTGTAACGTTTGTTTTAAATCTGCAAAACTCACCCCTTTATCTACATATAGTCCCTCTACTTGATGAAAAAAACAATGAGATCTTGCTGAGATAGCTTCATTTCTGTAGACTCTTCCGGGAGAAATTGTTCTGATAGGAGGTTTATTATTTTCCATGTATCTAACTTGTACTGAAGAAGTATGCGTCCTTAACAATACATCTGGATCTTTTTCGATAAAAAAAGTATCCTGCATATCTCTGGCAGGATGATATTCAGGGAGGTTTAATGCTGTAAAATTATGCCAGTCATCTTCGATTTCTGGACCTTCAGAAACATTAAATCCGATCCTTGAAAAAATATCTATAATTTTGTTCTTTACAATAGAAATTGGATGCCTTGACCCTAACTCATTAGGTTCTCCTGGACGTGTTAAATCTCCATAATTCCCATTGATTTCTTGCCTCTTCGATAACAACGCTTTTTGTGAGCTAACTTTTGCTGTTGCTTTTGTTTTTAGAAGATTGATAGTCTGTCCAAATTCTTTTTTTTGATCGTTTGGAACATTTTTAAACTCAGCAAAAAAATCATTCAATAGCCCTTTTTTTCCTATGTATTTTATTCGGAATTGCTCTACTTCCTCTAATGACTTTGCTGAAAAAGCTTCTACTTCAGCTATGTGTTCTTTTATATTATGAATCATCATTACTTAGTTATAACTGAACAAAATTACATTATTACTAGGTCTAGCACAACAAAATAAACAGAAAAGAGCTTTGCTCAATTGAAAATAAAATAAGAAATACTATTTTTCCAACAATATAACTGTCTTCTTGTTCAATTTACTTTCCTTCGATATAAATTAAAACCGATACAAAACCTTTAACAATTTAATCTACTTTTCACTGATATTTAAGAGGTATTTGGAATTTTTTTAATCTACAAATTGCAAAGAAAATATCACAAGAGATTAAACTGGACTAGAAAAGCTTCCCTAATTAAAAGAAGTTTTTGGAAAAGTCTCGTTTCTTTTAAATAAAAATAGAGAGTCATTATTATTAGTAACAAGATATAAAACCTCATTTTTAATAGTCTTAATTTTGGAAATAACTCTACTGTCTGAAGGAATATAAAAACCACTTGAAGTGGGAGGTGAAAATTTAAATTTATTTTTTCCATTTCCTAAAAATAATGAACCATATCCGGCATCATATCGTACCGTCTCAACCTCTACACCATAATGATTACCAATAAGTAAAATATCTTTGAAACCATCATTATTAAAATCGTCTACTAAAGAATTTTTTATTGGACTAATTTGAGCTTGTATAGGAAGTTTTTCTACTGAGAGTTTTCCATCATTATTTATAAGAATAATGCTTTCAAAATTGCTTATTTCGTAGACTACCGCATCTTGAATGGTTTCCTCGGGAAGAATATCAATTAACTTCGAAGATGCAAAACTATGAAAGTCTTTAAATTTATCTCCAACATAAGGCATTTGTTGTGTTGTGCACTCTTTACCCCTCACAGGAACATACCCATCTTTGTAATATTTAGCAAGCACAACATCGTTAGTACCATTACCATCAAAGTCATTTGCATATACTTTAAAAGGATGTTCTATTGAAGCCTTAAATTTATTATTTTTTCCAAGGTTCCCTAATATGTAGTCATCGTCTCCATCATTATCTAAATCATTCTTTGTAATAGACCACCAAATTCCTCTACTATCATCACCTATTCCAAATTTTTTCGAACTATCATTAAAAACACCTTTACTATTTTCTAAAATTTTAATTTCCATCCATTCACCTACAATCAACAGATCTTCGTCTCCATCATTATCTATATCAGAGAAAACAGCATCTGTAACCATACCGATCTTTTGAAGATCGGGAGCTGTTTTTTCTGATGCTTTTTTCAGTATTCCTTTATCGTTTATTAGTATATAACTCGTAGCAGGAAAAGTATATTTCCCAGCAATTAGTCTTGTTCCTACAAACAAATCTTCATCACCATCACCGTCAATGTCCGAGACTTTTACTGTTTGAGAACTCTCGTATATATTTGGAATAGCTTTATTGTTTTTTAAAAAATTTCCAAGACCGTCGTTTAGATAAATTCTATCTTTTAATAATTGATTTCCCTTTTTAAATTCACTTCCGCCACTAGCAACATATAAATCTTGGTCACCATCTCCATCTAAATCAAAAAAGAGTGCTTCTAAATCCTCAGAATCTTTATCCTTAGTCCAGGGATTAGAGAGGCTTTTTTTAAATTTTCCTTCTTTTGTTTGAATAAAGAGAGCTGCTTCTTGCCCAGAAGCTCCACCAATAAAAACATCTTCTAAAAGATCTCCATTTACATCTGCTATTGCTGAAAAAGGCCCATTAGTTGAAAGTTTATGAGGCAATAAAACTTCTTCTTTAAAATCATCAAATTCATTTTCTTCATGAATATAATCAAGACCAGACGCTTCGGTATTAATTTTTGAGAATAATGGTTTTATATCAGAAGGAGTATTTAGTTTTATTTTTGATTTAGAGTATTTAGCAGTGATGGTAGTATTAGCATCTATATTTTTAAATATATTTATTTTATCATTTGGCCAAATAACCTCTATGCTATCAACTTTAATGTCATTACCCAATCCAAAAAAAAGACCAGGTTCAACAGATGAAAAATAACCCTTAGACACACTATTTTGTGCTACTTGCATTTTTCCATTATGATATATATTTGCTTTTACATCATAACCAAATTTATTATTTTTAGACCCAATGAGCTCAATTTTTAAAAAATTACCAGTTGCTTTATTTTCATAAATAAAAGCAGATTGCTCCATATTATTTATGACTAAATCTAAATCACCATCGTTATCTAAATCTCCATAAGCCATTCCGCTTGAAAAACTAGGAAGATTAAAACCCCACTTTTCTGTAACATTTTCAAATTTTAAATTTCCAGTATTTCTGTAAGCATAATTTGATAAAGGTAAAGAAGGGGCTTTTTTTGCTACATTAAAAAACTCTTCTTCTGAAATATTTTCATTCAAATTATTAATGTACTTAATATAATCATTATTAAGAACATCCTTTTTAATCCCATTTGTAATAATAATATCTTTCCAAGAATCATTATCGATATCTATTAAAAGGCCTGACCAACTCCAATCTGTCTTTGAAATACCGGCAATATTTGCAATATCCGAGAAACCTCCTAGCCCAGTATTTACTTGAAGCGTATTGGTCATATATTGGTGGTGTTTCCCGTTTTGTATCATTGCATTAAAGAAATCTACATTCATTGATTGCATATTTGTTTTTGATCGATAATGGTCTTCAGAAGTCATATCAATTGTCAATAAATCTAAGAATCCGTCATTATTAATATCACCTGAATCTGACCCCATACTTAAGTAAGATATATGATTCATTGTCTCATTTATAACATTTGTAAAAGTACCATCTCCATTATTTTTATATAAAAAATCAGGCTCGGAATAATCATTCCCAATGTATAAATCAATCCAGTTATCATTATTAAAATCTGTTGCAGTTACACTTAGACCATATGATTTAATATTATTTGAAATTCCCACCTTACTAGAAATATCTTTAAACTTACCATTATTATTGATATAAAACTTATCACTGAAATATTTATAACTATCAGAGGTGATTGTATGTCTTAAAAAAAGCTTTGAATCTGCTGGCTGATTTACTTGATACATGTCTAAATCACCATCTTTATCCATATCAAAAAATAAAGCCTGAGTTGAAAAACCCGCGTCGTCTAGTCCATATAATTCTGCAGATTCTGTAAAAGTTAAATCTTTATTGTTTATAAATAGTTTGTTTTTTCTGTCCAATGGGTTCATAGATTCTCCATTTCTACTAACATATATATCCAAATAACCATCTGTATTTAAATCAGCCATAGTAACCCCCCAGGACCAACCTGGACTTCTGGAAATCTTTGACGATTTTGAGATGTCTTCAAATTTGAAGTTCCCTTTATTTACATATAGTTTATCACCGACTTGGTTTCCACAGAAAAAAACATCTGGTAAGCCATCATTATTAATATCACCAATAGCAACACCTGCTCCACTATATATTTGACTAAAATAAAAATGATTAAAATTAACAGATTCGGTTATTGTGTTGTTAAAATCAATGCCTGTTTGTTCAGAAGGCAACAATACAAGGCCACCTATGAGCTCTTCTGAGGAAAGTTCTCTTTCTGGTTTATTACAAGAATTAAACAAAAAAACTATTAAAGATAATACCGAAAAAAAGAATGTATTTAAATTCATACTATTATTTAATTTTTTTTTCAATATCAAATATAACTAAAGTTTCAAAAATGCAGTATGTTTTGATAGAATAACCATAAAAGTAAAACCCCTCTATAGATGGTTCATATATTAAAGTTTGAGTGCGAGTCAGAATTTTTGATTACTTACAGTCTCTTGATTTTTCATCTATTTTACATACGGTAAACAAGATGTCTCCTCAGATATTATTTTTCTAATTTTTATCTAAGAAATAATTAACTATTGCTTCTTTCATTAAAACTGTTTGCTCTCCTGCTTTTAAAGAAGGAAGTTTTTCTAGAACTCTATAATGAGGCCATCCATCTTTATCAAAATAATCAAATTCGTAATATCCAAAAGGTTCTAATAATCTACAAATGGCTATATGCATTAAATTAATTTTATCATCTTTATTATATTTCGTTTTCAGATTTCCCTTTTCTTGTAATCCTATAATGTATATTATGGCGTCTAAATCTAGTTTTTCTCCATCAGCAAACTGATTACTAAGATTCAAAACTACATTGTCCCATAATCGTTTTAATTCTTCGTCTCTTGCCATAGTTAATTGATTTAAGTGAAGTATTAATATATACTATTGATCTAATTACATTGCAAAGATAATGTATCTTTAACCTAAATTTATAAAATGAACTTATTAGATATTATCCTAGGGACTATACTTATTTTTGCATTTGTGCAAGGTATGAAAAAAGGATTGTTTGTAAGTCTTGCTTCTTTTATTGGGCTGATATTAGGAGTTATTGGGGCAATTTATTTTTCGGAATTTACAGCAAGCTATATTAATAATTGGTTTTCTTTAAGTGAAGAAACTACGTATTTTGTTGCAAAAGGAGTAACCTTTATTGGTATTGTTTTTATTATTAATTGGGCTGGTAAGTTCCTGACTAAAATTGCAGATTTTGCCTTTTTAGGACTGTTTAACAAAATTCTTGGAGGTATTTTTAATGTACTATTTTCTGCTTTTATTGTAAGTGTTATTTTTATGTTTTTTAATCAATGGAATACAACCCAGTATGTGATTTCTAATGAAAAAAAAGAAAATTCAAATCTCTACGCTCCAGTAGCAGCTTTAGCTCCTCTTGTACTGCCAGATTTAGTCGAAGATTTAAAAAATATAGATGTTCAAAAAGAGATTCTAAACATCAATCAGTCTAAAAAAAAAGAATAATCTACAGTTCTTTTAGGTCAGTTAACGGAATCCAACCTTCTTTTCCGTTGGCAATTTCTACAAGCCCCCAGTCAATATCTCTTTCCAAAATTTGAACTTTAGTACCCTCGTGAAGCATAAATGATATTTCACTTCTTAAATTGGGAGCTTCTCTTACGTCTGTGCTTTCTGCAAAAATAATTGCAGGGTTATTATTAATAGCATCTTCATAAGTAGAAAAAGCCATAGAAAGCGCCATTCCAAGGGAAAATATTGAAATAGTTGAGGAAACAAAAAAGAACCGTTTTATTATTTCTGAATATGAAAAATAATACACCAAAAAGCACACTACAAAAACAATAACCATAAAAACAGAAGTGTAAGCCCAACCGTCAAATGTTAGTAAATCTGATATGGCATGGTACCACTTATAAAAAATAGTTTTAGGTAATGGATCAATGGCATCAACCTTTGCATTTTCTGCAAATGACAAGTTATTTTTTATATCTCGATCATTAGGCGCTAGCAACAAGGCCTTTTCAAAATAATAAATACTTGGCCCTATATTATTTAACTTATAATGTGCATTCCCTAAATTAAAATATAATTCGGAAGAATGCTTTTCATGGTCTAAAATTTTCATCCATGATGTAATTGCCTCTTGATATTTTTCGACTTTGTATAACGATTTTCCTTGCTCAAAAAGTGGTTTATTTTGAGAATAACTCTGGTTTGAAATGATCATTAAAAAAATGAAAATTACGCCTCTAAACGTCATTAAAAATGTTAAAAATTTATTTTTCATTATTGAAATTGTTTGTCAATTCTAGAAATAACTTTTACTGCTTTATTGTAATCTTGTTGGATAGCAACATTAGAAGTTGGTGTATATCTTGCAAATTCACAGCTTTTAAGAAGCCCCTCAAAGTCTGAGACAACATTTTTTTCTACTTTTCTATCAGTGAGCAATTCTATTATTTTTTCTTTTGAAAATTCTGAAGTAACAATTGCTAATTTAGCTTTTAAGTAATTGTATAAGGCGCGTTCTAAAGAATCATAAAAAAGTTCTTGTTTACCTATGTTATTTTTAGCTTCCGATAAATATTTTTTAGCTAATCGTGTTGCTATCCTGTACCTTCTTCCCTCAATATCATTGAGTCTTTTACGTCTTGTATTTCCAATTAATATGATAATGGGGATAAACACAAATGGGATGCTTAATAAACACCAAAATTTAAAAGTTTTAAAAAAAACTAGATCATTTATGGATATAAACTTTGTTGAAGTCTTGATATATTTAAATTGATTATTTGTTATAGGAAGATCATTCTCTGTGCTCAAGCTTTTATTTACTTCAGTTAATTGATTTGGTACAGGACCATTTTGAACTTTTACTACAATCTCGTCAGATATAATGGTTTTATATTTAGAAGAAGTTACATCGAAATACGAAAAAGATATAGGTCTAATTGGGTAACTGCCTTTGTATTGTGGAATTATGGTGTAGGTATCGCTAATAAAACCATTCATTCCCTTAATATTAATAGCTACCTTATTATCTCTTACTGGTTCGTAAACTTCTAATGAACTTGGTAAGGTTAAAGAAGGAAGGTTAAATAGTTTTAAATTACCTATCCCTTTTGTTCTAATTTTTAACTCTAAAGCTTCATTGGCATCTAACATTGTTTTATTGACAGAAACACTGAAATTAAAATTACCAACTGCTCCAGAAAAATCATCTGGTCTCCCTTCTGTTGGTAAAGGCTTAACGTTAATAATTCTTTTACCTGCAGAGATTGTTCTATTGACACGAGTCATTCTTCTACGACCAAAAATATCTCTTGTATTTCCTTGTACATCAATTGGAACATCTAATGTTAAGGGTTCAATAGTTAATTCTCCTGTTTTTTGAGGGTACAAAACTGCTTTTCTTAAAATTACGTAGCGATAAGGCTTTCCTTCATAAGTTGTCTCGTAAATTTGCTGTTCTCCTTTTTCTTCTATGTATTGACTCCAAAAATCTTGAAACTTAGGAGTATCCAATTCCTGCCAGCTTCTTGTTATACTTACATCATTTGAAACATATAATTTATATACGATTGTAATGGCTTCATTTAAAAAAGGATTGGATTTTGACACCTCTGCAATTAAATGTACATTTTCACTTGCAACGTAATCAGCGCTATTACCATCTTTAGGTTTTGAAACAGCTTCAGTAATTATAATTTTTAAAGGGGTGGTTTTATATATTTGGTCATCAATTTCGATAGTAGCTTGATTGATACTAAACGTTCCTTGTGATTTAGGTGCCAGAAAATAGGAGTATGTTTTTGAATAACTTCTTTTTCCATTTATCCAAGAATTACTGATAGATTGATTAGGCCCACCCACTACATTAAACCCTTTAAAACTTGGAGGAACAAAATTATCTCCGTCTTCATTCATTTCAAAATCAATACGTAACCGTTCATTAATCCCAAGCGTTTTTTTACTCGCTTTTACTACAAAAGAAACTTGAGCCTGGACACCAATACCCATTAAAATAAATAATATGAAAATCGATACTAATCTCATTACCAATCTTTTTCAGGTTTTACTTTTGTGCCTTTTTGCTTTTTAGCATTTATCTTTTCTTGAACCTTTTTTTCTTCATTATTCATTGCTTCTAATAAGTTCTTAACCTGTTGTGGTGATAACTTTCCTGGTTCGGTTGGTGGTTGCTGTTGCTTTTTATCTTTTGGCTCTTCTGGTTTTCCATTATCCTCATTTTCATTACCTTCTTTTTTATCTTGTTCTTCTTCTCCTTTATTTTTTTCGTTTTTTTGATCACCATCTTCTTTATCCTTTTTATTATTCTCATTGTCCTGGTTCTCTTTCTTTTCTTCCTCCTGTTTATCCTCTTGGTTCTCTTTGTTGTCATCACCTCCACCGTTTTTCTCTTGCTCCTCGAGCAACTCTTTTGCTAAGGCATAATTATAACGTGTTTCTTCATCTTTTGGATTGTTGCGTAGCGCATTTTTATAGGACTCAACAGCTTCTTTGTAAAGTTTCTCATTCATAAAAGTATTTCCTAAATTATGAAAAACTTTATGTTTATCAGACTTTGTGTCAGCTACTGCAGCTGCTTGTTTAAACCGCGACATAGCAACATCATTCATTTCTTTATCATAATAAGCTATCCCTAAATTATACTTACCAATATCTTCCTCTGGATTTGTTGCAATTGCTTCCCTGTAAGCTGCTTCTGCTAAAGAAAAATTATTATTTTCCATTTCATAACTAGCCTCACTTAAAAATTCTTTTGATTCCTTCAAAACCTTTTGTTTTTCTTTATTTGCCTCCTGAGCAATTATAGAAGTCCCAAGGTTAAAAACTAAAAAAACACAAAGCGTTTTAAACCTTGATATATACATTTTATATTTAAAATAATTAATCTTCATTGAATAAGTTTAATTTTTTAATCCAAGCTGTTTTTCTTTCTAATAATACTAATTCAAAAACTAATAGGAAAATTGAAAACCCTAAAAACCATTGAAACCGATCCTTGAAATCTGTAAATTGTTTTGATTCAAATTCTTTTTGATTCATTCCGCCTAAAATTTTCGTTACTTGTTCAACAACCTCGCTCGTGTTACTTCCGTCAACATATTCTCCATTCCCTTTGGTCGCAATATCTGTTAATTTTTTAATGTCAAGTTTTGTAATTACTTGCTGATTTTTCTGGTCTCTTTTATAATATTGTAATATGCCGTTTTTCTTGACAGGTATAGGTCCTCCAGCTTTAGTACCAACTCCAATAGTATATATACGAATACCAGAATTAGCAGCTTCGTTTACAATTTCAGAAATATTTCCTTCATGATCTTCTCCGTCTGATATTATAAATAATACTTTGTTTACTTGATCTTCATTATTATAATATGTTCCCGCCATTTTTATAGCTTCCGTGATAGCGGTTCCTTGTGATGACACCATATCGGTATTCATACTGTTTAAAAACAACTTAGTTGTTGAAAAGTCAGTCGTAATAGGCACTTGTGGAAAAGCACTACCAGCGTAACCTATTATTCCTACTCGATCACCAGCTAAACTATTGATAATTTGTGTAATTAACTGTTTGGATTTATCAATACGGTTTGGGGCAATATCTTCGGCCAACATACTTTTAGAAACGTCTAAGGCAAAAACTACATCCACACCTTCTCGTGTTACAGTTTCAATTTTTGTTCCAATCTTGGGATTCACCAATGCTATTACTAAACTTGTTATGGCTAATAATAGTATAATTAATTTAAACCAAGATTTAAAAAAAGATCGATCTGGAGTAATTTTCTTTAAAGCAATATCATGAGCAAATTTCTTTTGAGTGTGTTTTTTCCATAGAAAAACCATTAGAAAAATTACTATAAACACAAGAATGGTTGATAGTAAATAAAAATATATAGGTTTCTCTAATTGATACATGCTTAAACTTATTAAATAAAACTTTTATATACGGTGTATCGTAACAATAACTCAAACAATAATAAACCTAATGCGGCTAGAATTAAAGGTCTAAACAACTCATTATAACTTTTATATTTGGTTTCTTCAATTTCGGTTTTTTCCAATTTATTTATTTCCGCATAAATTTCTTCTAACTTAGTATTACTTGTTGCCCTAAAGTACTTTCCTCCTGTTGTCTCGGCGATCTGATTTAAAAGATCTTCATCAATTTCGACTTGAATGTTTCCATACTGAAAAGATCCATTTGGTAGAATACCAATTGGTGAAAGAGCCATACCGTTTGATCCTAATCCTATTGTATACACTTTTATACCAAACTCAACAGCTAATTCACTTGCTATTTTTGGATCAATAAAACCTGAATTATTAACCCCATCAGTTAATAAAATTATCACTTTCCCTTTGGCTCTACTTTCTTTTAATCGATTTACAGATGTAGCCAATCCCATGCCAATAGCTGTCCCTCCAGTAATTGTAGTATTGTATTTTATACTTTTAAGTGAAGATAATACGATGTTTTTATCACTTGTAAGAGGTGTTTTTGTATAACTTTCACCTGCATATTCAACCAATCCTAATCGATCATTTGGTCGGGCTTGTATAAATCTGGAAGCTACTTTTTTTAGAGCTTCCAATCGGTTAGGTTTTAAGTCTCTTGCTAACATACTTGCTGAAACATCAATTGCGATTACTATATCAATTCCTTTAGTAGTTTTAATACGGGTAGATTCATCTACAGTTCTTGGTCTTGCCATAGCGGTAATTATTAAAGACAAAACAACTAACCGAATAACAAATAATATTGGCCTCAATTTTGCTAACCAATTTTTAGAAGTGTCAAACCCTTTTAAACTTGAAATTTTTAATACCGCAGTTTGTTGGTTTTTTTTAAAAAAAAACCAAAGCAATAAAAATGGAAACAACAATAGTATCCAAAATAATTCTGGGTTTACAAATTCAAAATTACTGCTCATTTTTTTTCTTATTTTCCTGAGTAACCTCTAACTCAATTGAATTGATAATCCGATCTTTTATACTTTCAGCAAATCGTCCATCATCTTGATAAATGACTAAAACTTCTTGCAATCCGTTTTCTTGTGCAAACAAAAGTAACTCATAAGTACTCTTTTTCTTTAAAATTTTGTTCTCTGAAGTTTGTAAATAAAAATCCCCAAAAGCTTTTATTCCTCTTATACCATTTTCAGTTTCAAAATCGTCTCTCTTTACTAATAGATTTTTTGCACCTGATTTCTCTAATAAAACCAGAGCCGTGTCTAATGTAGATTCCAGTTCTATTTTTTGTTCTTGACTAAATTTTAAAGCACTTACTTTTATGTATAAAGGCTCTTGGATTTCACCATAAGTGAATAAACTCTTTCTTTTAATACTTATACTTTTTGTTACTAAAGAATCGTTGGTTCTCATTAAAACTTGAGGGGTTTCTAATACAATTAAAGGTGATCCATACTCGCTTTTTATCCATCTTCCTTCTGAAAGACTTCGCATTTCGTTACCAAGTGTTAAGTCTTTCAATTCGTCAAAACCTTTGACACTTCCGTAAATCACCGCAAAAACCAGAACTGTTGCGACTGCTCCTAAAGCAATTTTAAAACGTTTTCTTTTCAATTCTTTTTTACGCAAATTTTCAAGGTATAATTGATTTTGAAGCAGTTCTTCTTGTGAAGGCTCAGGAATGATTTCCTTTGTTTCATTAATAATATCTTCAACAACTGTACGGTCTACTTTTGCCTGTCCTTCTTGTTCTTTCATTTTAGCAAACTTGATTAAATCGGCGCGCTTTAATATTTCATCAATCTTTTTAATTGTTGCTTTATCAAAATCGAAATTTCCTGAATCTTTATGTAAAATCAATCGTTCAATTAACTCATTACTTGTACTTTCTAAAGCAGTGTCGTCTACTTCTTTTCCTATATAGGTTTTTAAGATTTCTGTTAAAGAAGAGTAATATCTTTTAGAATTATCATTTTCTAAAAAATACGAATGATCCAGTTCTTGTAAAGCTCGTATAGCCTCTTCGTATGGAGGTAGCTGATGTTTGGTCACTTCTTTTTTTCTTCTTTTAAGATAAAAAAATATTCCTATCGCTGTAAGAAGGAAAATTGGAATTAACCATCGAAACAATTTATCAAAATCAAAACCTGGGTTTTCCACTTCAAAAACAGGTTTGATATGAAACATTTTTTGTTTGGTAGTGTCCACAACTACTTTGGCTACTTCGACTTGAACTGAATCGGTATCAAAAGGATTATTATTAATAATAATTCTTTGTGAAGGAAGTGTATAATTACCAGAATCAAACTGAGTTAATCCGTATTTTTTTATCAGCCTAATTCTATCTTGAATTTTTATAGTATCTAGCTCGTACGATTCAATAACTTCTAAAGGGTTGAATGATTGTCCCTCTGGGAATAGAACTAAACCCGTTGAATCGGTCTCCACTTGAATAGTATAAATAATTTCTTCTCCAACTCTTATTTGTGTTGTATCAATAGAAGAAGTAACTTGTGCATTAGTCACAGAGCCTACAATAAATAAAGACAAAGCCAAGATGTTTTTTATAACACTTTGATATAAATCTGTTTTTATATACTTCTTACTTTCCTTCATTAATAACTATCGGTTTTTAAAATAGCCCAACATTTTTTTCACATAACTTTCGTCTACTCTACACGTCAATGCTCCTGCACCACTTTTCTGAAACGATTCTTTAAAATAATTTGCCCTACCTAGATAATAAGTGCGATAGTGAGCACGAACTCCTTTTGAGGAGGTATTTACTAGCATTAGCTCTCCAGTTTCTTGATCTTCCATTTGAACCACTCCTAAATTTAGAATTTGTTCTTCATTTTTATCGTAAACTCTAATTCCAGTAATATCATGTTTGCCTGCAACTATTTTTAAAGTCTCTCGGTAAGCATCCGTTATAAAATCTGATAAAACAAATACGATGGCTTTTTTCTTGATAATTTTAGAGAAATATTTAAGAGCCATAGCAATATCTGTTTCTTTACTATTTGGCTTGTGTTCTAATAATTCTCTAATAATTCGTAATACGTGAGACTTTCCTTTTTTTGGTGGAATAAATAACTCGATTTCATCCGAAAATAAAATCAAGCCTATTTTATCATTATTCTGTAAAGCTGAAAACGCCAAAGTCGCAGCAATTTCTGTAATAATTTCATTTTTAAATTGACCATCTGTTCCAAACATTTCAGAACCACTAACGTCTACTATCAACATCAACGTCAGTTCACGCTCTTCCTCAAAAACTTTAATATAAGGTTCGTTATAACGAGCCGTTACATTCCAATCGATAGAGCGAACATCATCACCAAATTGATACTGACGAACTTCACTAAAAGTCATTCCACGACCTTTAAAAGCACTATGGTACTCACCACCAAACATGTGGTCGCTAAGGCGACGTGTTTTGATTTCGATTTTTCGTACTTTTTTAAGGAGTTCTTTAGTATCCATTTCTTGAGTATGTGATGCTTGTTAAAACAAGTTTTTCAATATTGGCGGGTTAAGAATCTACAATATTTAAATTCTAAGGCACTTCAATTTCGTTTACAATCTTATTGATGATGTCTTCTGAAGTAATATTTTCCGCTTCTGCTTCATAGGTAATGCCGATACGATGGCGAAGCACATCGTGTACAACAGCTCTTACATCTTCTGGAATCACATATCCTCTTCGTTTTATAAATGCATAACATTTAGATGCTATAGCTAGATTAATACTTCCCCTTGGAGAGGATCCAAAACTAATTAAAGGGTTTAAATCTGCTAAATTATAATTTTCTGGAGTTCTAGTAGCAAAAATAATATCTAAGATATATTTCTCTATTTTTTCGTCCATATACACTTCACGAACCGACTTTTGAGCTTTTAATATTTGATCTAAGGAAACCACTTGATTTACTTCTTCAAAACCTCCTTTTAAGTTTTGACGAACTATTAACTGTTCTTCAGCTAACTGTGGATATTTTATCACTGTTTTCAACATAAAACGATCCACTTGTGCCTCTGGTAAAGGATACGTACCTTCTTGTTCGATTGGATTTTGAGTAGCCATAACTAAAAACGGCTTGTCTAAAGTAAATGTTTTATCACCAATGGTCACTTGCTTTTCTTGCATTGCTTCTAGTAGAGCAGATTGAACTTTCGCGGGGGCACGATTGATTTCGTCTGCCAAAACAAAATTTGCAAAAATAGGTCCCTTCTTGATACTGAAGTCATTGTCCTTCATATTGTAAATCATTGTTCCAACCACATCGGCAGGAAGTAAATCTGGTGTAAACTGAACTCTGCTAAAATCTCCATGAACAGCTTTTGCAAGGGTGTTTATTGCTAAAGTTTTTGCCAATCCAGGTACCCCTTCCAGCAAAATATGTCCACCTCCAAGCAAACCAATCAGTAAACGTTCGACCATATGTTTTTGCCCAACTATCACCTTATTCATTTCCATAGAAAGAATATCTATGAAGGCTGACTCGTTCTTAATTTTTTCGTTTAAAGCGCCAATATCTAGCGTAGTATCTGTTTGTTCCATGTCTTGTATTATTTAATAAACAGTTTTTTTTATGGATTGCTAAATTGAAAAATTAACATTTAAAACCTTGTTAATAATTGGTTAAAATTAGCGGCCCAATTTAAAGGGTTAAAGTGCATTAAATACGTACTTTTCTATAATAAATAACGGGTTATTTATTAAAAAACAAAGCCTCTTTTTGAAAACTTTATGATTATGTACACAAAAACCGCATTAATTACGGGTGCTTCCTCTGGAATTGGAATGGCAACAGCTAAAGTATTTGCTAGAAATGGAATTAATTTAATCCTTTGCGGAAGACGACAAGAACGCCTCGACGCATTAAAAAATGAATTGGACTCATTTTGCAATATCCACACGTTAAATTTTGATGTTCGCGATAAAAAAAAAGTGTTTTTAAAAATTAAATCCCTTCCAAAAGTTTTTTCGACTATTGATGTTTTAATAAACAATGCCGGGAATGCTCATGGTTTAGATAACATCCAAGAAGGAAATTTGGAAGATTGGGATGCTATGATTGACATCAACGTCAAAGGATTGCTATATGTGAGCAAAGCGGTACTTTCAACTATGTTACTAAGCCAAAGTGGCCATATTATCAATATTGGATCTACTGCTGGAAAGGAAGTTTATCCGAAAGGAAATGTTTACTGTGCTAGTAAATATGCAGTGGACGCAATTAATCAAGGAATGCGTATCGATTTAAACGGAAAAGGAATTAAAGTAGGAGCTATTAATCCAGGGATGGTAGCTACCGAATTTAGTGAAGTACGATTTAAAGGCGATACCCAAAAAGCAACTAAAATTTACCAGGGGTTTACGCCATTGCAAGCAAGAGATATTGCTGAAATAATTTGGTTTACGGTGACCAGACCCGCTCATGTTAATATTGCCGATTTAACCGTAATGGCTTTGGACCAGGCATCTAGTACGATTGTCAATAAAAAATAAAAAATGATTAATAAACGGCTTTTAATTAAAAACTTACTTGCTCATAACGATGAAAGTAGTTTCTATGATAAAAAGCGGAAAATTAACTTAGGCTCAAAAGAAGGAAAAGCAAAATTTTTAAAGCACGTTTGTGCACTTAGTAATAGCAATCCAAAAAGTAATAGTTTTATCGTAGTGGGTGTAGAAGATGAGGCAAATACAATTAGTGGAGTCGATTTTTTTGATGACAGTAAAATCCAAAACCTCATCAATGCTTATTTAACCAATCCACCCATTATTACCTACGAAAATGTTCCTTTCCCAAATTTACCCGAACACAAAGTAGTTGGTTTAGTAACCATTCGACCTACTCAAAAAATAACCTCCTTGCGAAAAAATATCTGGAAGTATTGGGGAGGTTCTATTTTTATGCGAGATGGTAGTATTTCGATGCCAAAAGATTTTGATATTGAGATTAAAGATGTCAATTCAGAAATCGTAAAAGCCATCGAAACCAAGGCCAAAAACAATATTGAGCATACCTTGGATGGAGTTATTGAGTTTATCAATCAAAAACACAAAGACCTACCTTCATTTTATCATGTTTTTAAAGAACAATTTGTGGTTTGCTGGGCGGGAACTATCAAAAAAGTAAAGGACGAAACCTATTACTCTAGAGTGGATATCGAACTGATTAACGAACAGGTTCGTTTGTTTTATTCCAATTTGGACGAAGTGAGTATTCGCTTTACTGAAAACGAATTTCGAATTATTGAATATGTCCATTTAGGCTTAAACAATCAATACAAATACTATCCTTTAGAAGAAGTTATTATTACTTTTAATGAAAACGGATCGTACCAAATGGACACTGTTATGCTATTTGATCCACCTCAATTTAACAAACGAACACTATACCATATCTACAATGCGAACAATGCAATTATTGAAAAATTAAAAAAAAATATACCTTTAAATACTTCCGAAGAAAAGGATTTAAAAAGTCTTCCTGCTACTTATTTGATTTGTTTTTTAAATGATTTTATCGATGCGAAAGATAAATTAATGGAATCCAAACCTTTTTTAAAAAAACAGAACGGAAGTATTTATACCTCTTATAAAGAGACCACTCGTATTTTACGTAAAATGAAGTATAGTTAAAATTTGAAAAAATGAACAGAATTTAAGAAACACAGGTAGTTTATTCAAAAGATTATCATGAAACCAAAAAGCCTCTAAATATAAAATTTAGAGGCTTTTTAATTTAATAATATCATCGATTACAAATCGAATTTAATTCCTTGCGCTAAAGGTAATTCGTCTGAGTAATTTATCGTATTAGTTTGTCTACGCATATACACTTTCCAGGAATCAGATCCAGATTCACGTCCACCACCAGTTTCTTTTTCACCTCCAAAAGCTCCTCCAATTTCAGCTCCAGAAGTTCCAATATTTACATTGGCAATTCCACAATCGGATCCAGCGTATGATAAGAATTTTTCTGCTTCTTTCATTTCATTGGTCATAATTGCAGAAGATAAACCTTGAGCTACTCCATTTTGCATATCAATTGCATTCTCAACATCTCCACTATACTTCATTAGATATAAAATAGGAGCAAATGTTTCGTGTTGTACAATTTCAAAATGGTTTTCAGCTTCAACAATGGCAGGTTTTACATAACATCCACTTTCAAATCCTTCCCCTTCTAAAACACCACCTTCTACTAATAAGTTTCCACCTTCAGCTTTTGCTTTTTCGATTGCTGCTAAATAAGCATTTACAGCATCTTTATCAATTAATGGCCCCATATGCTTGGTTTCATCTAATGGATTCCCAATTACTATTTGTCCATAAGCTCCAACAATTGCATCTCTTACTTTATTATAAACCGATTCGTGAATAATCAATCTTCTAGTGGAAGTACAACGTTGTCCAGCAGTACCAACAGCTCCAAATACAGCACCTGGAACTACTACTTTTAATTCGGCAGTTGGAGTAATGATAATTGCATTGTTTCCTCCTAATTCTAATAATGATTTTCCAAAACGTTCAGCAACGGTAGCTCCAACAATTCTTCCCATTCTTGTAGAACCAGTAGCAGAAACTAATGGTATTCTAGTATCGGTAGTCATCATTTCACCAACTTTATAATCTCCATTAATGATACAAGAGATTCCTTCTGGTAAATTATTTTCTTTTAAAATAGCTGCAATGATATTTTGACAAGCAACTGTACATAAAGGTGCTTTCTCAGAACCTTTCCAAACACAAACATCTCCACATATCCAAGCTAAAGCAGTATTCCAGGCCCAAACCGCTACAGGAAAATTAAATGCAGAGATAATCCCTACAATTCCAATAGGATGCCATTGCTCGCGCATAACGTGTCCTGGACGCTCCGATGGAATAGTTTGACCGTTCAACTGTCTTGAAAGACCCACTGCAAAATCACAGATATCGATCATTTCTTGAACCTCTCCATAACCTTCTTGTAATGATTTTCCCATTTCATAAGAAACCAATTGTCCTAAAGGTTCTTTTAATTCTCTTAATTTATTTCCAAACTGACGAACAATTTCACCTCTTTGAGGAGCTGGAACTTTTCTCCAGTCTTTGTAAGCAGCTTGAGCAGTATCGATTACTCGGTCGTAATCTTCACGAGAAGTTGTTGTTACTTTTCCTATTAATTTACCATCAACAGGCGAATATGACGAAATCATATCTCCTTCCGAAAACCAGTTACTTCCTGTAGAAGTACCTTTGTTTATTTCGTTAACTCCTAATTTTTCTAATGCATTTTCAATTCCAAATGCGTTTGCAACAGTAGCCATATATTTATTATTTTATTATTCTAAAATGAGTGTGCAAAGGTAGGTATTCCTTTTGAAGATTTTAAAAAATATTAAATAATGAAAAAATTAAAAAAATAGATTTAGTCACCAATAAATCGGGAATCTTTATCCATAACGGTCCCGCAATTGTCACAAGTCCTTAATTCCTCTGAATTATAATAGGCTTTAAAATGAGGTTGAAAATCTTTTTCTACATCCTGTAATTCAAAATAAACCTCATATAGTTTGTGGTTGCAATCATCACAAAACCACATAAGACCATCTTTAAGGTTTTTTCCTTTTCTTATACGCTCCACAACCAATCCAATAGAACCTTCGCTTCTAACAGGAGAGTGAGGCGTATTAGCCGGTAATAAAAACATATCGCCAGGACCAAGCTTCATTTCTCGCTTTTGACCATCTTCTTGAATATTGACTTGAATATCTCCTTCCAATTGGTAAAAAAGTTCTTCCGTTTCGTTAAAATGATAATCTTTCCTTGCATTAGGTCCAGCAACAATCATCACAATATAATCTTCAGAAACTACGTACAAGTTCTTATTTGCAACAGGCGGTTTCAACAAATCTCGATTATCTTCAATCCATTTGTTTAAATTAAAAGGTTTTGCAATTGCCATGGCCAAAATTTTACATTGATTTAGGTAAAAATACGGTAAATGGTTGAATTGAAAAAGTAAGTTCTGTTTTCGTTTGAAGTTAGAAAGTTTTTAAATTACTTTATTTTGTTAGCTATCAAGTTTAAAAAATTAAACAAATAACGTAAAATAACATTTGTGTTTAATCAGCTTTAATCAATTTGCTTATTTTAGTTGTATGAAAAAAAGTTTCTTATCTATTGTTTTATTGTTTTCAATATTATTATCATGTAAACAATCAAAAAAAGATTTAGAATATAACTCTTTAGTAAATCACTGGGAGTTTTCTCAAAAAGGGGATTCTATTTGGAAACCTGCAACTGTACCTGGAACTGTCCAAACCGATTTATTAAATTTAGGTGAAATCGCTCATCCATTTATTGGTAGTAATGAAGATTCTATTCAATGGATTTCAGAGAAAAACTGGACCTATAAAACACAAGTTTCAGTTTCAGAAGAAACACTCTTAAAGTCAAAACATTTTTTACGTTTTGAGGGCCTGGATACCTATGCGGACATCTATTTAAACGATAGTCTTATTATAAAAACCAATAATGCCTTTAGAAGTTGGGAGGTGGATGTAAGTGATGTATTAAAAGTTGAAAATGAATTAAAAATCATTTTAAATTCTACCAATATTTTTGAAAAAACAGAAACCGAAAAACTAGATTACGAACTCCCGGAATCTCCTCGAGTGTTTACTAGAAAACCACAATATCAATACGGATGGGATTGGGGGCCAACAATTAAAACAATGGGTATTACTAAAGACATCGCTCTTATTTCCTATGATAAAATTCGTTTTAAAAATGTATTTCTAAAAAGCAATTCCATTTCAGAAGTAAAGGCTGAAATTTCTGCTGAATTAACCATCCACACTCAAACAAAAGAGGAGGTCATTGTTCAAATAACAAATAATAATACAAAAGAAATATTTGAATCAATCATTTCTGTTACTCCTGAACAATCAGAATATCAAGTACCCTTTTCAATAAAAAATCCAGAACTATGGTGGATCCATAATTTAGGTGATCCTTATTTATACAATATTAATGTGGAGCTTTTAATTGAAGGCTATCAAAAAACTTCTTTTACAAAAAATCTAGGGATACGGTCTATAGAATTAGTAACTGAAAAAGATTCTATAGGAGAAAGTTTTTACTTTAAACTCAATGGAAAGCCGGTTTATATGAAAGGTGCCAATTATATTCCACAAAACATATTTCTTCCAGATGTTGATCAAGACAATTATGTGAAATTAATCGATGATGTAGTAAACTCCAATATGAATATGCTTCGTGTTTGGGGAGGTGGCGTTTACGAAGACAACTTCTTTTATCAACTTTGTGATGTAAAAGGCATTTTGGTATGGCAAGATTTTATGTTTGCTTGTGCAATGTATCCTGGAGATGAAGAATTTTTAGAAAACGTAAAACAGGAGGCCATTGAAAACGTAAAAAGATTGCGACAACATCCAAGTATCGCTTTATGGTGTGGAAATAATGAAAATAGTGAAGGATGGCATCGATGGGGATGGAAAGATGGTAAAACCGAAGCTCAAAAACAAGAAATTTGGAATGGGTATGATGCTGTTTTTAATCACGCTCTACCCCAAGTAGTGGACAGCTTGCATCCTTCAGTTTCTTATTGGGCAAGTTCTCCTAAATTTGGTCGAGGAGATAAAAGATATTTATTTGAGGGAGATGCGCACGATTGGTGGGTTTGGCATGACAGCTATCCTTTTGAGCATTTTGAAGAAGAAGTCCCGCGATTTATGAGTGAGTTTGGTTTTCAATCCTTTCCTAGTTACGAAACTATTCAATATTTTACAGAGCAGCATAGTATTGATTTAAATCACCCTTCTATTGCCAATCATCAAAAACACTCCAGAGGTTTTTCTTTAATTAAGGAATATATGGAACGTGATTTCCCTATTCCAACAAAAGGAGACGATTATGTGTATATGAGTCAAATGCTTCAAGCATATGGAATGACTAAAGGCATTCATGCACAACGAAGGGCAAAACCGTATACTATGGGAACACTATATTGGCAATTAAATGATTGTTGGCCTGCTGTTTCCTGGTCAAGTATGGATGGTTTGGGTAATTGGAAAGCGTTACAGTATCATGCTAAAAAAGCTTTTGAAAATGTAATTATTTCAACCGCTCAAACAGAAAAAAACGTAGCTATTTATGTAGTAAACGATACTTTTGCTGAAGTAAAAAACACCTTAGTGATTAGTCATTTAGATTTTGACGGGAACACCTTGTTTGAAGAAAAAAATGCTTTTAATAGTACAATAAATAGCAGTGAAATCGCTTTTAATTATGACATTTCAAACAGAGAATTTGTAAAAGAAAATTCCTTTTTAAAACTAACTTATGGAGATGCTGAATCCTATCATTATTTTTCAAAACCAAAAAATTTAAACCTAAAAAATCAACCTATAGATATTGAAATAAAAGAAAATAATGAAGGTTTCTTAATCAGATTAATATCTGAAACATTGCAAAAAAATGTTTTCTTATATTCTAAGACAAAAGGAACTTTTAGTGATAATTTTTTCGATGTATTGGCTAATGTTCCTATAGAAATTCAATTTAAAACAACCGTTAAAACAAAGCCTAGGATTTTATTAAAAACGCTTAATCAACTCATAAAAAACTAATGCAAAAAGTATACTATTTCTTAATATTCACTAGTGTAATTTTAGCTTCTTGTCAAAATCTAGAAAACAAAAGTTTGGAACCTTTCCCTTCTTTAATTCCTATGCCTAATAAGGTTGAGATAACTGAGGGAGTTTTTAATCTAAATAAAAACACGAGCCTTTATGTAGATAAAGAATTTATGAATGCTGGTGAATTCCTGATGAATTATATTGAAAAAGGAAGCTCTTTTAAACTTAAAAAGTCTTCAGAAGATGAAGGAACTATTACAATTAAAAAAAACGATACCCTATCTGCTGAAGGATATACATTAAAAGTTTCAGCTACTGGAATTATGATAACTGCAAAAGAGACTTCTGGGGCTTTCTATGCTATTCAGACCTTACGCCAACTAATGCCATTACAATTAGAAAAAATCAATGGATTAAAAGAAAAAACAATTTCAATTCCGCGAGTAATTATAGAAGACACTCCAGCATTTAAATATAGAGGCATGCACTTAGATGTTGGGCGACATTACTTCCCTAAAGAATTTATAAAAAAATATATCGCTTATATGGCCATGTTAAAAATGAATTATTTTCATTGGCATTTAACCGAAGACCAAGGTTGGAGAATCGAAATAAAACAATACCCTAAACTAACTGAAATTGGAGGGTATCGAAATGAAACGCTTATTGGACATTATAACGACGCACCAGTAACCTATGATGGGACGAAATACGGTGGTTTTTACACACAAGAAGATGTGAAAGAAATTGTCGATTTTGCAGAAAAACATGAAGTTACTATTATCCCAGAAATTGAAATGCCAGGTCATTCGCAAGCGGCAATTAGTGCTTATCCAGGATTGGGCTGTACCAGCGAGCAAGTAGAGGTAGCAACAACTTGGGGAATATCTGAAAACATTTATTGTCCCAATGAAGATACTTTTACTTTTTTAGAAAATGTTTTGTTTGAAGTGATAGACTTATTTCCTGGAGATTATATTCATATTGGTGGAGATGAAGCCCCGAAAAAACAATGGAAAAATTGTGATCATTGTCAGCAATTAATCAAAGATTTAAATTTAAAAGACGAGCACGGATTGCAAAGTTATTTTATCACCCGAATGGAAAAATTTATCAATAGTAAAGGTAAAAAAATTATTGGCTGGGATGAAATTTTAGAAGGAGGATTGGCGCCTAATGCAACCGTAATGTCTTGGCGAGGAACCCAAGGAGCTATTGATGCCGTAAAAGAAGGGCACGATGTGATATTAACCCCTACATCTCATTCGTATTTTGATTATTATCAATCTAATAATGAAAATGAACCCTTGGCAATTGGTGGATTTTTACCTTTGAAAAAAGTGTTTCGTTTTAATCCCATACCGTCAGAGTTGAAAAAAGAGGAAGAAAAATTTGTACTTGGGGCTCAAGGAAATGTATGGACCGAATATATGAAAACAGAAGACCAATTAGAATATATGATCTTCCCAAGAATATTAGCAATGAGTGAAGTAGTTTGGAGTGGGCCTACCAAAAATTTTGAAGATGACTATCCTCATTTTCTTAAAAGAACAGAAGTTTTTAACGAGCGGCTTAAAGAGCTTGAAATAAATTATGCAAATCATTTAAATGAAATTGAAGGTAACATAATTAATGAAAATGGAGAATTAAAATATCAGTTATCAACACCTATTTCTGGAAAAGAAATTCGATATATAATGGATGATAGTAAGGTTGATACTTCCTCCAAATTATACAACCAAGGCATCATTATAACTGATAATACTTCAATTCAAGCAGGAGTCTTTGAGGACAATCAATTGGTAAGTAGTGTTTTTTCCGAAACAATAAATTATCATAAAGCAGTAAAAGGGAGTGTTACTATAAACCCAGCTCCTCATACGTCCTACAATGCAGGTGGAAATCAAGCATTAATTAATGGAATTCTTGGAAGTGATAAGAGGTATGGAGACAAAGAGTGGCTTGGATTTTGGGGAAATGATGTGGAGATTAACATCGATTTAAATGAAGAAACAACCATAAATTCAATAACAACCCGTTTTTACAATACCAATGGGCAATGGATTTATGCTCCTAAAAAGATGGAGGTAGCGTATTCATTGGATGGAAAAAAACATCATTTATTAAAAGATGTAGAATTATCTAGTACTGATCGTATTGTTAAAATCAAAGCGGAATTTGACGCTGTTAACGCAAAATATTTAAAGATATTAGTGCCAAATTATGGCGTAATTCCTGAAGGTAATCAAGGTGCTGGTAATAAAGCTTGGATCTTTATTGATGAAATTATAGTAGAATGATTGTAGAGATTTGTGCCAATTCTTTCGAAAGTGCCGTGGCTGCTCAAAACGCTGGAGCAGATCGCATTGAATTATGCACACAACTAGCTGTTGGTGGATTAACACCTTCGCCTAATTTAATTAAAAAAGTGATGTCGGAACTATTCATTCCCGTTCATGTTTTAATTAGGCCTAGAAAAGGAAATTTTTGTTACTCTAAGAAAGAATTAAATATCATGAAAAACGATATTGAATTTTGTAAAATTGTAGGTTGTTCTGGAGTCGTTAGTGGTGTTTTGCAATCAGATTTAACAATAGATTTGATTGCTACAAAACAATTAATTGAAGTAGCAAATGGAATTGATTTTACTTTTCATAGAGCATTTGATTGTGTGAAAGATCCTCTAGTATCATTAGAAAATTTGATAGATTTAAAGATTAAAAGAGTTCTAAGTTCTGGATTAAAACCCAGTGCAATAGAAGGAATTTCTTTATTATCTAAAATGAATAAAATAGCAAATCAACAAATTGAGATTATGCCTGGAAGTGGGATTAATTTAGATAATGTATTACGATTTAAAAATAAAGGGTTTACTAGTATTCATCTTTCAGCAACTCAACAACCAGAAAAAAAATCAGCTTCTTTTTTTGAGGGAGGAACCGAAGGGGTATCAAATGAAAAAACAATCCGAAAAATTATGTCTTTAGTTTCCTAAAATTAAATGCCCCAATTTTTATAAGGTACGATGCATAATTGAGAATTATAGTAACGGATATCTCCTGTAACTTCTTTTCCAAGCCAATCTGGTTTGTCGAAACTTTCATTTTCTTCAGATAATTCAATTTCAGCAATAATGAGCCCTTCGTTTTCTGCAGAAAATTCGTCTACCTCAAAAATATGATTGCCTACTTTAATTTCATAGCGTATTTTTTCAATAAGATTAGGTTCACATAATTCTATTAGTTGTTCGGCCTCTTTTAAAGATATTTCTTTTTCCCATTCAAATCTGGTGGTTCCTTTGGAATTTGAAATTCCTTTTATCGTAATAAATGCCTTCTCTCCTTTTATTCTCACTCTAACGGTTCGTTCTTTATGAGTATTTAAAAAACCTTGTAAAATTCGAGTTTTTTTATAGGCCAGCTCTTTATACTTATCTGAAACTATTAAAAATTTTCTTTCAATTTCTATCATATTCATTTTCCATAAAAACGGAAATCTTTTAATTTATAATTCACAAATAATTATCTAAGATATTATAAATTTATAGGATGAAGGAAGAACTTCTCCAAAGAAAAATAATACATGTGGATATGGATGCCTTTTATGCCTCTGTTGAACAATTGGATAACCCAGAATTGAGAGGGAAGCCTGTTGCTGTTGGTGGAACCTCAGAGCGTGGAGTGGTAAGTGCTGCAAGTTATGAAGCCCGAAAATTTGGAGTTCGTTCTGCCATGAGTAGTGTCATTGCAATACAAAATTGTCCGGATCTCATCTTTGTAAAATCTAACTTTAAACGATACCATGAAGTATCGGATCAAATCAGAAAAATATTTTACGAATACACCGACAAAGTGGAACCTTTATCGTTGGATGAAGCATACTTAGATGTAACAGAAAATAAAAAAGGAAACCCGAGCGCCTCACTAATTGCTAAAGAAATTAGAAAAAAAATCAAAGAAGAAACAGGTTTAAATGCCTCAGCAGGTATCTCCATAAATAAATTTATAGCAAAAGTAGCGAGTGATATCAACAAACCTAATGGGCAAAAAACAGTCCCTCCTAATGAGGTTACTGATTTTTTAGAAAAATTAGATATTAAAAAGTTTTTTGGAGTTGGAAAAGTAACCGTTCAAAAAATGTATCGCCATGGGATATTTACTGGTAAAGACTTAAAAGAAAAATCTAAAGAATATCTAGATAAACATTTTGGAAAGAGCGGAGGGTTTTATTATCACGTAGTAAGAGGTAATCATTTTAGTGAAGTTAAAACCTCCAGGACTCGCAAATCTTTGGCAGCAGAACGTACTTTTAGTGAGAATATTTCTTCGGAAATATTTATGGTTAAAAAACTAGAAGATATAGCAAAAGAGGTTGAAAAACGCCTTAAAAAAAGTAAGATTGCAGGAAAAACGGTTACTCTTAAAATTAAATACAGTGATTTTACGTTACAAACTAGAAGCAAAACATTGCCCTACTATATTTCAGATAAAAATGTAATGGTCGAAACTGTTAAAGAATTGTTATATCAATCGACTATGAAAAACTCGGTACGATTGTTGGGAATTTCATTATCGAATCTAAATAATGATAAAGGAAAGGTAGTAGCAGTTCAATTAAAATTCGATTTCTAATTAAAATTATAAAATTTCATATGTGATAAAATTACTTAAAATTATTTTTTAACCCTAATAACTCACATTATGAAAATAGCGAAAATTTTAAGCTTTGCTCTGGCTAGTACCTCCTTATTTCTTTCTTGTAAAAAAGAAGTTAACCTTTCCAAAGAAATTAAAAAAACTTCCGAAAAAGAACTAGCAATTGTCGATACAGCTACTATCGAGGAAAAAACTAAAAAAAATAGTGATTACTTGTATGTTACTTCCGTTTCAGGTTTAAGTCTAAGAGCTTATGCAAATTTGCAAAGTGAAAAACTTGCAGTTATGCCTTACGGCACTAAAGTAAAAGTGGTTTCTTTAGAAAAAAATCCAACGATGAAAGTAGGGGATATAGTTGGCGGAATGAACGAAGTTGAATACAATCACAAAAAAGGATTTGCTTTTAATGGATATCTTTCCAAATATTTTCCACCTGAAAAAAGAATTTCAGCTAAAAGATACAGTGAAGAGTTAAAGTTAAGACATAAAGCTGTAAAATATTCTGAGAGTAAATCAGGAACTGTAAGCAATCCAATTATTACTGAAAAATTGATCATTCCAGATACACAATGGCATGAAGCTTTTTATATGGCACAACAATTATTTAAAGTTCCAAAAGAATTTGAGTTTCCATCTGCAAAAGGAAAAGAGAAAGAAATAAAATTAGAAAAAAAGTTTAAAAAAGATAGTTGGATAAGTGAATTACAAATTAATAGAAAAGAAAATAGATTTACTGAAATTGAATATTACTACAAAAACAAAGGATTTAGTAAAGTAGTGTCTATTTACAAAGAAAGTGGACAACTAGTTATATCTAACACCGAAGAAGTTAAATAACCTGTCAATTGTATAATTAAATTTGAGGCTGATACTTAACGTGTCAGCCTTTTTTAGTAACTCTAGTTAAAGGTTTTTAATTTCAAGAATTTTATATTTGTAAAAAATGAACAATGCTAGGTAAAGGAACAAAACTATACAGTATTTTAAGATTAAAATGTCCTCGATGTCAAGAGGGTGATTTTTATAAAGGTCACCCATATAGTTATTCTGGTATGGGAAGAGTAAAAGAAAATTGTTCAAAATGTGATTTAAAATATAATATCGAACCTAGTTTTTATCAAGGATCTTATTACGTTACTTATGCTTTAGGAGTGGCATTATTTATAGCCGTTTGGATTTTACAATTACTCTTTTTTCCAGGTGTTGGACCTGGAACTTTACTCTTAGCTATGTCGATATCACTACTTATTTTTTCTCCCTTACTATATGCTTTATCAAAAATTGTATGGATCAACTTTTTTATTAAATTTGAAAAAAGAAAAACAAATAGCATAACTGAAACCTCTCCTAAAAAAGTATTATTTAAAAAAAAATTATGAAAAAAATAAAGTTTCTACTAATTCTATTCATAAGTTGTCTAAACACATATGGACAAACTCAGGAAATTCGAAGTATGGTTTTTGATGGTAATGATCGTGAATATATAATATATGTTCCTTCAAATTATGATGCTTCTGAATCTGTTCCGCTGATGTTTAATTTTCATGGAGGAAACGGCTTAGCAGGTGATTTTATGAATTATACAAATGATATGCGTCCGATTGCTGATACCGCTGGTTTCATCGCTGTGTATCCTCAAGCAGCAACTGATCCAGACGATGGCAGCTATTCTTGGTTGCATAAAGCACCTACTTCTCACAACGATATTTTTTTTATTGAGGCAATTATAGATGCTTTAAGTAGTGAATTTTCAATCGATAATGATAGGGTATATGCTTGTGGTTATTCTGAAGGTGGAATTTTTTCTTATGAACTTGCATGTAGATTAAACAACAGAATAGCGGCAATATCCTCAGTTTCTGGGAGCATGTTGGTTGATGCATTTCGAGATAGTTATTATAACTTAGGTTTTTGTTCCCCTGTTCATCCTACTGCCGTTCTTTTAATCCCGGGTACTGCTGATTCAAGCCCCCACTCAAACTACAATGGATATCAACCCTATTATATGTCTGCTGAGGAAATTACAACGTATTGGTCAAATTATAATGCTACAGATATCAATCCAATAATTACCCAATTACCAAATACTAATACCTCAGATGGAAGTACAGTTGAACGTAGAGTTTGGGAAAATGGAGATAGTTGTGTTAGAGTAGAAGAATTAAAAGTAATTGGGGGGGAGCACGATTGGCCCGGGACAACTGGGAATATGGATATCGATGCAACAACTGAGATATGGAATTTTGTGTCACTATTTGATATTAACGGTCTAATTGAATGCGAAACACTTTCTGTAAATGAAATAATCAATCCTAAATCTCAATTGATAGTGTATCCAAACCCGCTCAGCAATCAACTTATTGTAGAAACCTCTAATTCAGAAACCCTACCTTTTACGATTTATACTCTTCAGGGTAAATTAACATTGAAAGGCCTCATGGAACAGGGTGTTAATACAATTAATATAACTACCATGAATCCAGGTATTTATTTTCTAAAAATAAAAAACAAAACAATAAAAATAATTAAAAATTAATACCGTGGTAAAATATTATTTTAATTCAAAAACTACCAAATGAAACTACCATTAAAAATAGTAGGTCAAAACTGTGATTATAATTATTAGGATAACATCAAATGTTACTTTAAAAGCTATTATATTACTTACTTTTGTAAAGATTTTTTGACCCATGAAATTAAGCAAATTATTTCCTATCCTGGATTGGCTTCCAAATTATAAAAAAGA
>Ga0209092_10000906_pt1 | contig 29969 bp, 29 predicted proteins | sample FraStrMetagenome_FD_187446 | JGI IMG/M metagenome (GOLD analysis project Ga0209092, IMG submission 187446) | Marine eukaryotic phytoplankton communities from Arctic Ocean - Fram Strait ARC3M Metagenome (SPAdes) (version 2) | ecosystem: Environmental > Aquatic > Marine > Oceanic | place: Fram...
TTTTTCAGAAGAAATGTTTCATGTTTTTTGAATTGTCAATTATTGTCAACTGTATACTCTTGTACCGGTTATAGATCGTATAGTTTAGAACTACGAGTATTAATACATGTACTCGTACTCGTACTCGTACTCGTCATCAGTCACACTTGTCGTATCTTGAAAACATTAGTTTTCACTTTTCACACATGTCATGTCATGTCATGTCATGTCAATGAGTTACTGATGCTGTGGCTGTTGCGGAATATCTCAACTACAGAGAAAAGAGAGATTGTCCAAAACAAATATCCACTGTAAGATATTAACTGTGTACTGTAAGGTTCTCGTGGTGGAGCAAGAAAGGAGGTGCCATCTTTGCTAACCATGACCGTCTCTCATCCTCCAGTGAAAACGCTCCTGATTCCTTTCTCAATCATAGTCTTACTGTTGCAGAAGAGCACTGTTTTCTCCTCCGATCATTCAGATACCTTTATCACAGGGATGACGTACAAAGAATCATCATTGTCAGCATCTTCAGTGTTTATTGGAAATGTCGCGGTAGAAGAGCGGAATCATAATCGTCGAGGTACATCCAGTACGAAGGTGCTGAACGATGGAAATTCGACGGAAAAAGTCCGACGACGGAAGAGGCGTCGTAAGAAGAGAAGTGGAGAAAATTACTTGAAAGTTGATAAGGAGCGTAGTTCGTCATGTGTGCCTGAAAAGAAGAGTTTGCACTCCCATTTGTTGGGAAATAGGGATTTGGAAGCTGCTGCTGTTCCACGTGCATCGGAGGTGACGGTTGCTACTGTGGCGAATCGGACTCGAGTTGATAATACTGCTGTTGGAACGATTGGTACATCCAAAGAGCAAATAGATGTGGGCGCAATGAAAGAGAAAAGAGCTAGACAGGCGACATCATCCAGTAGCTCCACGACACCTTGGGTTGAACAGTATATAGGAAATACAAACGAAAACTTGTTGCCAGTACCAAGAGAGTTTCTCACGGATGGGTTTAATTTAATGAATGTTGCCGCTGTTGTTCATAATAAATTTGGCAAGTGCTTAGACGATGGAATACCAAATTTTTTGACGTAAGTCTTCATTCCGAATATTATGTAATGGTGCATCAAAGAATCGTTCTCTTATATATGTGCTTTAATTTTGTAAAGGAAAGACGCTAAACACCCGATCTCTTTATACAAGTTGGCACATAAACTATTATTGTTGGAGGAGTTACCAGAGAACTGGAAATCGTCTATTCCATTGAATGTTCAGAATGCTGCCGAGGTTATTTTTCTACTCGTGCATTCACGATTTGCATGCTCACCGAGGGGATTGGACGCTGTATACCGCGCTTTAAAATCTGGTGGGCCTTTGTTTGGTAAATGCCCTCGCATATCTTGTTGTGGCCAACGATTGCTGCCTTGTGGGCAAAGCGAACAGTTTGGGGTCGGAAGTTCAATGCGATATTGCTGTTGCTGTGGTGAAATCTTTCATCAATGGGACGTCGAACAGGTCGATGGATGTGCATGGGCTGGTTTTTGCCATCTGATGCTACTGACATATGGAAAAGAACTTTTTCCAGAACTAAGACCTGATTCTATTGCTGATAAGTACAAAAACATTCGTACCCGACCTGTTCCACAGATCTTTGGCTTTGATATTCATGAAAATGCGACTGCTAGCTATCCATACCTTCATGTGAAAGATAAAGCTCGATAGCAGCAGATAGACACTCGCATATTCTTGACTAATCATTAAGAGGTTACTCTACACAATTTATCTATCTTAAAAAATTCAAAACGTGTGTTGAGTTCCGATACGATTTGAGGAATAACGATCGAGGCACATTATTGTAGAGTTTAAGCATGTTTCTTCTTTGGGAGTCAAATGAAAATAGTGAAGGTCATCTCTTGTATTCCAATCACTTTCTAGTTCAACAAGTTTTTGTGAGATGTTAACCATTACGATTACTTCCTTTTCGGTTTTCAAATATAAAGAAAAATGTCCGAAAGAAACGTAAATGAAATCCTCTTCCTACATAAAAAATCATAATTTTTGTAACTGAGCAAGAACATATCATAGATATTAATCAGGTATAGGATTATCGTCAGCTTACAATGGTCAACCGTGGATTCCGTCTACACAAGTAGATGAACATTCACAGGCACTGACGGAAGCTGAATTGACAACGCAGCAAAAAATCTACATCAGTTTGACTAGAGCATGTTGTCCGAGCACGATGTGATCTGATAGTAACGATTGCTAGTTGCAATGCCGGAATATTTTACTCATCATTCTTATTTTCGAACCGAAAACTACAAACATTTCTAACGCGTTTATTGAATCTCTTCTGAGTTGCTACATAGTTCGTTCAACCCAAGCATGAGGTACTATTGGAAGAAATAAGGCGAATCCCTGACACAGGAAATATCCATGCTCCCTGTGTCGGGAAGAGGTGGGAAATCAATATCAGGGAACCTTACTTCCCAAGTTTTGAGCAAATCTTGTAGCAGTGGTTTTTCGTATAGTTCCACAAAACTACTTCTCAAAACATCATTCATCTTATCAATATCACAGGGGTGAGTCCAAAACGAGTCATGGACGGCAGTAAAAGTTAATCCCTTTTTGTTCATTTCTAGTGCTGACATGAGCATATGGGTGGCATCCAGCGAATGTACATAATTCGGCGGAAAAGCAGAAACTTGGCGAGATTTATGAATTGGCAAATCATCGTCTGTATGGGCAAGGGAAATGCGTTGAAGCACAGTCCGAATGGAATGAAGCTTTTTGTGCCTGTAAGGTTGGATTACAGGAATGCCAAGGGATGTCACCCATGCTACCGGATGACCAGTAGACGCAATTAAACGCGCGCACTCCGTAAGCCAATTTTGAGTTTGCCTTGCACCTTTGAATAAATCCCCCATCACATCCATAGTTACAGACGCCAAATAATTACTGGCGTTAAATATGTCCTCCTCTAGTTCGTCCGTATTTAGCCCCTTTTCCTCTAATTTTTCAATAATCTTCTCTAAAATTTGATCACGCGCGCCCCGGAAGGTCACACCATATACTGATGTCATCACTGTTCGCTTCACAACACCACGGTCAATACTTTGCAAAAGAGATTTTGGAATAAGACGAGTGCTTTCATATGTATATTCTTTGTGAAAGCGAATTCCCTACTAACCTTCCAACAACGAGTTTAGCTGCTTTATTTCTATTTCGCAAATCACGTTGATCTTTGGTGAGCGAAAGAGAAGTAAATAAAGGAACATCTTGTGATGCCTCTTCTTCGACCCTACGAATCACCTACAACGCTGATCAGATGTGCTCTATGTTAAAGTAAGAGAGTTAAAACATATTCACATAACTCACCTCTTCCATCACACCGACGTACACGTCTTGTGGCACCTTTTCAGACATTAAGTTGACAGCTCTTCCTCCAACTGTATCTCGACCTAAAGCAGCATAATGTTGAAGACCATTACAAGAACCATCCATATGAACGGGAAGCGAACATAAATATGTGCTTGGATGTTCACTGTCAATTGCATTGATTATCTCCTTACATGTAGCCAACGCCTGAAACGGTTCTTCACAACTCATCCACCACATATCATCAGCAAACGGATCTCGAGCACTATTCCTAATGTTTTCCAGATTTTCTTCCGAATATTTTACTCGATCATGAAACGACATTTTGTTTGCACCACAGAGATTCGCCAAATGAACTTTTAACCAATACAACCCGTTTTTTCCAAGAGGCTTGGGATGGGCAAAAGTTAACAAACCCCTACTCAAATCACTTCCTAGATGATTCAGATGCGGTGGAATAGGATATGCGCGGCCACGGAAGTCAAGATTAAATGGAAAATAGATTTCCTTAAAATCTTTAAATTTTTGTGCTTGGTTTAGTTTGAGTGCTGCGCTGCAACGTAAAGAACGCAAATCCATATTTTTCTGAACAGCCTTTCGGTGTTTCCTTACGGCAACTATATAGTTTTGCATATCTTCCTTGTACTGAATATAACCTGGGTCATCTTTCGAAACATAGTCAGGCGGTTTTTCTGGTCTATCTGCGGGTATTGGCGGAACATCAAAATCCACAGCTGACGGTATGTCCCCCAAAGCAATTCCTTCATCTCGAAGCTTAATCGCCACGTCTAAAATTTCTTCATTAATAACCCATGGAACTTTGCCAAGGCAGTCAAGGCCGCGATAAACCTCAGATAGCTCACCTAAAGCTATTGCTCTCTAGAAAATTTGTCGATCATTTAGGCTACATTATGTTACAAAATGTTGATAAAAACTTACCCTTTGTTCTTCGCTACCAGCAAGCCGCATAACTCCAACTTCCAGTGCTTTGTAGCCTCCTTTCTTTGGACTTTCATAATTATCAGGCGGAACAATCATTGGCTGATAGCGCGTGGTAAACGGATTGATGCTCCCTGGATTTTCTTCAACTGCCATCTCAAATAGACGACGATGGACTGACACAAAACCCTGCAATCCCTTGCCCTTCCTTACCACAACTTCATGCTTCAATGCAGGTTGTCCTCGAAATTCGTCGTTAGTAATCAATTTTGAATGTTCCACTAATATTTGGATCAAGGCGCACCCCAATTGAATTTTCACTTAAAATTGGTTAAAGACAGACTTCAACCAGAAATCTACAAAACAATAAACTTACAATTATTCGGCCACTCATAATCATTATCAAGAATATTTCTTGCTTTTGCAATGATCTGCTGAAGTCTCCTCGATTTCGACTTTTTACTAAGATCAGGCAAGAACGAATCGAGGGCGCTTTCACTATAAGGATTTCCAATTTTTTTAATAGCTTTTGAGGCGTCAGGGATGGGCATGTCTGCCTTTTCTTCCATAACCTTTTCCGGTGTTATCGAATTGGAATTCGAGACGACTTTCTTTTTCTCTAGCCTGTCTTTCGCAATTTTTGCTAAGACCCTCTCTAATGAAACTTCAGCCTCAATTGCATCTGCTACTCTCGCAGCAAGTCTAATTAACTTCATTCCGCCACCCCTCTTATTCGAAAACGAAGAATCGAAACCATAGTACCCCCCACCTTCCCGAAGAATTGCTCCTATGCCTTCATGAGCAAGTATTACAGCCATCTTATCAGCTTTGAGTGTTAGAAGGAAAGGGCCATAATTATTACGACCTTCTCTTTTGCCGTCCCGCTTCAAATAAGACAGTTGTTCAGCTTCAATCGCTTCTTTCAATGGTGTATACCACTCTAACAGATGTCGTTTAACATTACCTAGGCTAGCATAGTCGTTTCGTTCACGTGCACTTTGAATTTCAGCCTCTTTCTCCAAGAGCGTGTCTCGGTATGATTCACATTCATACCATAGTTGAAGCGCATGTAAATCATCTTTGGAAGGTGCATTATTTGCATCGAAATTTTTCAGAAGATCTGCAATGTTAGGTCCTTCACTTTGAATATCTTGCATCTTCGATGACTTTAAAATTTGTTCCATATTTCCATCACTAACAACGGGTGAAGAGTTTATCTCCATCGCCTGCTCCTGAACTAAATTAATGAATTGTTGATAATTTTCAGATTCTTCAATGAGAGACTTTTTATACCGCTCATCTTCATTCATCATAGAAGCGACAGCATTGCTGGAACTTCGACTTATTTGCGTTGTTGCATTTCGTGTGGACGAAAAATAAATAGCAAACACGGTATTGAACCGTCGATCTCTGCCGCATCCTGGTATTTGTGTTTTCGATGTTCCTGACGACAACGAAAACGAATGATATGTCGCTGATAGACATTCGCTCGTAGTGATAGCCGTTCGAATTGCTGCCACCGGACGTTTGCAAGATAAGCGTTTCAGGTTTGTTGCTTGCATCCTCTCGAAATCGTTCCTAACTCCCAACTCTAAATTCTCGTTTTATGAACAGTCGACGTTTCTGGTAAATTTTTCAATATTATATAAATTTAAAATGGATGAAGAGCAGGATCAGGATGATAAAGGTTTCAGATATTATATTACAAGCCACACTACATCACAATTTCGTCGAGTCAATTGCAAACATGTGTATCTTCATGCCCTCGTTTCGGTGATTGTCTGTGTTGGAGAGGTTAGTATAAATACCGGTAATATACAATATGCAACACGTAATCCAACTCGAAGAACCATGGAAGAGAGACAGGAAAAAATCTTGAATGAATGGATGAAAGATGAGGGGGGAATGGCCACTGGCCACATCACTTTAACGTCTCTTAGATAATGTAGCTTTGATATATACTTACCCTCGATGACTCGTCGGTTTGGCACGTCAGTCCGGCAACAAATTTTCCTTATTGGTTTGTTGTTGTAAAAAGGTCACGAAGAATGAGCATTCCCTCATGTGTATATAACTTTTAATCAACCTGAATCTGCACTCCAACCTTATTTCAAAGTACAGTGTAAAATATTCAGTATGTTCAAACGTGGAGTTTATGTGTTACTACTTGGTGGAGTTGCGAATGGATTTGTGTACAACAAAGTAGTTGCTCCTACTAATGCGGCGACATTCGTATCAATCGAAAGCCAACGATGTGCATTCAACTCTAATGATGAATCTTCCTTCTCGGGAGAGACTTTTGGTAAAATTTTGGCATCATCCGCATTGACTTGTGCTCTTGTTTTCGGTGGATCGAATATGGCGCTAGCAGATGGTCAGACAAAAGATTTTAAGTTACCTCCTATTGATTTCTCTGATAAAAGTAGATGTTCATTTAATTCCTCCGCGATGGGGCAAGCCAATGCTGCCAGAGACAAATTGTACGACTTGAGAATGTGTGATTTGTCCGGAAAAGATGCGTCAAGTTTCGATCTATCAGGTATGTTTCCTTCGAAAGTTTAGATGATAACCCACTACCCCTTTGTTGCCAAGATGAAACCAAATATATCTAATAAAATTTACTTTGTTCTTCCTACATTAGGTGTTATCATGACAAAGACAAACGTATCAAACACCAAGTTTGTTGAGAGTCAATTCAGTAAAGCATATCTCCACGGCAAGTGTATTAACAAGATGTAATGACATTTTCTGTTTACAACTTTCTCATTTTGTTTCGTATAAACGATGAGACAGATAGCAATTTCGATGGAAGCGATTTCACTAATGGCATTATAGACCGAGCAAGCTTCAAAGGATCTTCCCTCCGAGGTACTATTTTCACCAACGCAGTTTTAACTGGAACGTCTTTCGAAGATTCAGATGTTGAGAATGCTGACTTTACTGACGCTTATATTGGTGACTTTGACATAAGACTTTTGTGCAAAAATCCCACTTTGAAAGGAGAGAACCCAACCACTGGTGCCGATACTGCCTTATCTGTTGGATGTGGGGGGTTCAAAAAATAAGGAGTACAAAGATTTTGAGCGCACGTTCTACTCGTATGTCGCATGCCGTAACAAATCTTACACTAGAAGAATTTAAGTCTTAATGAAACTACGCTTGTCCCTCCGCTTCTTCATGATCATTCCACTTTTTACTCTTCATACAAGATTAATTTTCTGGCTTTCATTTTTTAATGCGAAGTTTATGCAGTTCGATAGAATTCTTTAAATTACAAAAATACTACATCTATTATAATTATTGTGATACCAAATGGCGTGTTGCAGCTCTGGAAGAGTGTTGCATGGACTTCGAGGTCATATTCTGATACGTACAGGTGCGTCACGCGAAATTAATACAATGTCAAGGTGATAACCCAATATCCAAACATATCATGTCAATTGTCAATAAGATATAATCAGCAGTACCGAGATTGTAGGAGAGTTCATTTCATTTCATATTTACATGTTGATATTAATATTGCTCTTGCAAATCTATTCTACAACTGCAACATCTACTTTTATGTAACGGTTATATTGAATAATTTGAATAATTTAGACCTCGTCCTCATCATGTTCCTTTGATATTCAACATTTGACACGCACTAGCAGAATTCAAGAATGTCGAAGGAGATTCGGTTGTGGCTTTTGAAAAAATGGTTACAGTGCAAAGTGCAACAGTAACAGACCAATGTGCTATCTATTTCATATTCTTTATTACAATCCAAAGAAAAACTTTGCTACGTTGCTTCGTCTTTACTAAACGGTAATTAATACCATCGATTTTCGAATCTCCATCTCCATCCAACAGGGACAGAAATATCATGAGTTTCAGTTCACGGAGACGCAACTACTTGTTGACACCTCATCGTCGTGATTCGTTGATCGAGTTCATGAAGTCTATGCTAAATCACTCGTTCGTCCTCGATGCATTGAAGGAAACTGTAAGTTACCTTAGATTTTATTTCATTTTCATTCATAGCTGATTGATTATGTAGGGTGCAGACACTTTTGAACATTTTGAACAATTGATTGATGAGCATCGAGATTTACATGGTGCCAACGAGGCGAATTTCTTTGGGATATCCAACGTAGATCCTTCCATTATCGCAACTTTGGCCACACCAAGGAGTAATGGAAGCGCGCCTAATCAAGTATCAAGACTGCAAATGCTTGTTCCTACTGTGAAAACCTTTTTCACTCGACTTCCTCTTCGTATGGCATTCGAGGCCTATGACACGAAGTATTCAGTCACTTCTCGTAAACATGTTTGCATCTCGTTCAACGAAATCCGTCATATATTGAATTTATCTCAAATAATGGCAATGTGCCCAGGTTTAACTCGTGAGGAAGCGCTTCAAGCGATCAGCGGTGAAATAGTTCATTCGAGCGAGGAAAATGATGAAGAAGAAGAAGATGATGATGAAATTACCCCAGGAAGAATTAGAAAACTTTCTATGGACAGTGCTTCACACTTTTTCAAAGACATCGATGATAAATTTCGCGGTCCAACTTTAATAACTTTCGACGGTGAGTGCTACTGCAAATTTTTTGACACAACGAATTCGATATTGCTTTTAGATTTCTGACATCCTCTTTTTTTCATAAGCTGATCAGACACTCTATAGCGATGGAGCCAATTTTGAGTCAAACCCAAGACTTGCTAACTACATTTATCTTTTGCTGAAAAAGAATGTCCATGTTGCTATTGTAACCGCTGCTGGTTATGAGTATCAAACAGCAAAATATGAATTTAGACTTTCGGGTTTATTAAATTTCTTCAAGCAAAAGAAACTAGAACTTGATAGATGCATGAATTTTTACGTATTTGGTGGGGAATGTAATTATCTTTTACAAGTGAGTTTGATTTTCTTTTTTTTGTATAGGACAGAGCTTTCAAAAATACCGAACTAACTTTTAAATTAAACGCAGCTTGGTGACGATTATCATCTCCACCCTGTTCGAGAATCTGGTCCTGGTGGCTGGCTTACATCTACTAGATTTTTAGGTGATTCGCCAGGAAATTGGAGTGACGAATGCATTTCCAACCTCTTAGATACAGCAGAATGTATTTTCAACAAATCAGTTAGAGAACAGCGGTTAATAGCTCGAGTGATTCGTAAGAAACGCGCGGTTGGCCTTGTGCCAGCTGATCACGAACTCATTTCACGTGAGAGTTTGGACGAAACAGTTTTGCGAGTTCATGATGCACTACAGAGAAGTAACATTTCAATTCCATTTTGTGCTTTCAACGGTGGCTCGGATTGTTGGGTAGATGCTGGAAATAAGAGGGTCGGTGTGCAGATATTGCAAGCGTATTTGGACGTTCCGCCCGTGAAGACACTACACATTGGTGATCAATTTCTGAATACCGGAAATGATTATGCAGCGAGAGACAGTTGTCCCTGCTTATGGATCACGAAACCTGAAGAGACAACATATATTTTGAAGCTTATTTTAAGAATGGCTGGAGTTGAGCAGGTTAATGCGCTACCAATTGTGCATGAGGAAGTTAGGGGTCCAGGTGAAAAATCTTCTTGTAAGGTTGATTTCAATCAGGTTGCTAAAAGGAGCAGTGGTGAAAACGTGAAAATGGATGTATACACAGGAGAGATTATCATAAGTACACCATCTTAAGATTTCTACAAATGACCATGAAAAGGTCTCTCCGGCTCGGACTGCAACCTACAGAATGATATTAGTTGATAGAATTATTAATATATCTTATAATATTCCTACTCAAGAGTGCCTATATCGGCAGGCAACACGTTTGTAAAAATGGTATACTTACATAAATGTTGATTAGATAGGATATGTTGACCAATTGCGTGATGTATTACTCGTTTAAGCCGTGTCATTAATGTCGGGCTCGTATCGATAACAGTTCTTGTAAAAGATGATGAACAATATGGGAATTTCTTTGTTTTAGAGAGTGGATTTTATAAAATCCAGTTTTCGTAGTTTGCGAGGCAACTTTTGTCAACACATGACGGAATGACATCGTTTATGCTGATTTAGTGCTACTCTTCTTGGGAAGAAGGACAGCGTGAATGTTTGGAAGAACACCTCCATTGGCGATAGTGACACCACCTAAAAGCTTGTTCAACTCCTCATCGTTCTTGATTGCGAGTGTCAAGTGACGGGGCACGATACGACTTTTCTTATTGTCACGAGCAGCGTTACCTGCCAACTCTAAGATTTCAGCGCAGAGATACTCGAGTACAGCAGCGAGATATACAGGGGCACCAGCTCCCATACGGGTGGCATACTTGCCTTGCTTGAGGTAACGACCAATACGACCGACGGGGAACTGAAGCCCGGCCTTTGCAGAGGAAGTAGTGCTCTTGCCGGTTCCACGTCCTCCCTTTCCTTTTCCTTTGCCTCCTGACATATTGTGTTTAGTTTCGTTAGTAGTTGTTGGTAAATGTAGTGAAGACTTTGACTTCGTAAATTGTGTGCATGAGAAGATAGTTGAGATTGTTTTGAAAGTAAAACATTGGACCGAGCCATATTTATAATTAATATTTTAGCTTATTACATTACGGCGCGGTCCAATGCTTATCGAAAGCCAAAAAGCACCAGTTGCGTAATATATCACACAATTTTCATTTAGTTGAGATTTACATTACGCCCAACATTCAAAGAAGAAACAACCATGGCCAAGACTCCTAGCAAACAATCTTCTGCCAAAGCCCCCAAGAAGGCCGGCGATAAGAAGCGCAGCAAGAAACGTACCGAATCTTACAGCTCCTACATCTACAAGGTGCTCAAGCAGGTTCATCCCGATACCGGTATTAGCAAGAAGGGTATGTCCATCATGAACTCTTTCATCAACGATATCTTCGAACGTATCGCCACTGAGGCTGGAAAGCTCGCTACTTATAACAAGAAGGCCACGCTTTCCTCTCGCGAGATCCAGACTGCTGTCAGACTTATGCTTCCCGGTGAGCTTGCCAAGCACGCTGTCTCCGAAGGAACTAAGGCTGTAACTAAGTTCAGCTCCGCCTAATTTATCAATTGTGATCAACTTTTGTTGGTTTTCGATCGTAATCGACCTTAACTGGATATTATCATATCCACTCTAATAAACAAAGATTGTTCTCCTTCTGAAGATCGAAGGAGCTAAGGGATTTCAGGCCTTGAAAATTGAATCTCATTTCAACGCGAAGGAGTACTGTTCCAGGTGTTATGATAATTTATCGTGATTTATCTCTAATCGTACATTTTTCTGGGTCGATGTGCTTTAGGGTAAACTGTTGGACCATTATAACATTTTCACATAATCAATTTACGTCAAAAATGTTGAAATGGATTTCGTATTTTTTAGAATATTGGTATGTAAATAGTTAGAAGTGTGTAGAACGACTGATATTCGCGGAGATAGAACCGATGTCATATAGGAGTAGAAGATTACATTTCAAATTTTGAGTTGTATTGGTGAACATAAAGTGTTTACTGGAAAAGCACGGTGATAATATACTTTCCTGGTTGTGATTCTTTGATATGGACACAGGGCACATGAATAAGCTAGAAAATGATAAGAACGCAAGCGAAGGCTTACATCATATATGACTATATGGATCAAAGCGAACTCTTATCATTAAAGTTACCAAAGTAGGATTGAGCCCAAAAGAAAACAGGGAAGGAACAACTCGAAAACTAAAATTTCCTCTGGAATCTACCGATAGGATAAAGAATCTTCAAAAAAAATTTGAAACAAATTTTTGAAAAGATTGTCATCTCTATCCATACGGACCCCACAATGCCTGAGAAAAGTCGTTCAAAAGCCTGCTTTTTCTCGACGAATGCGTTGTTATTCACCATGACCATATCTCATACCTCCTCCGAACAATTATCGAAAAAAGGAACTCGCACAATTATAGAAATTGAGCGTCTACATTCAAATGCTGGGCTATACAAAAATCACGTTATCATCCCTGCTGTAAAGGAAAATGTTTCACGAAGCAACTTTGATTCAAAATATAGCAAGCATAAAACATTTTGATCGTGATGGCCGACCACACTATTAGATCTACTTTAGGAAGTTAAATGAAAGGAATTCGCATAGGAAGTAAAGCTACATGTATTCGGTATAGGTACATTCAAATCTTTTGTGCAAACACAAACATAGTCAGAGTAAAGAAGTAAAGCCTCAATATTTGAGATATTGAATGTCGCATTAAGAGAGTTTGGTAGTACATGTACAGGCGCATTCCTATGCTCTTCACCACCCAATTGCCCTACACAATGATTTACAAATGTCAGGTGTTGGATTTATATGTACTCCACCTCTAGTGATCTCTTTGATAGTGAGAGTGGATCTTATAAGATCCAGTTGTTGGCTATATTCTTTAAACGAACGAAAGAAATTGGTTGGTTGATAAACGCTTATCCTCCAAATCCGTACAATGTCTTTCCCTGTCTCTTGAGGGCATAGACCACGTCCATAGCTGTCACAGTCTTACGACGGGCGTGCTCCGTATAGGTTACAGAATCACGAATGACATTCTCGAGGAATACCTTAAGTACACCGCGAGTCTCCTCGTAAATAAGTCCAGAAATACGCTTTACACCACCACGACGTGCGAGACGTCGAATAGCGGGCTTCGTAATACCCTGGATATTATCGCGAAGTACTTTACGATGACGCTTGGCTCCTCCTTTTCCTAAACCTTTACCTCCTTTTCCTCGGCCTGTATTGTTTTAGAAAATTGAAATTGAGCGGACGATCCATCATGAACGCACTGTATGAGTGCAGTCTCACTTATACCTCACCTGACATGTTTGCTTAGTTGATGAAAATGTGTTGCAGTTGATTGTGATTGCGCGTAAATACGACAAAAACGAATTGTGTGTGGTTGGTGCTTCTCGCAATGTCCTTAAAATACATGCTGTAAGTAGTTTGCTGTCATTTAAGGTGCGGCGCAGAAACTAACTTAGCTCGCGCCATCAATACTTTCATGAAACACTTCGACAAAATCATCCTTTCCATACTCCACAAACGACACAATTTATTAGATCTAAAACTTTTCTCGTTTTATCAATCATGGCCCGTACCAAACAAACCGCTCGTAAATCTACCGGAGGTAAAGCACCCCGTAAGCAGCTTGCCACCAAGGCAGCCCGTAAGTCCGCCCCCGCCACCGGAGGTGTGAAGAAGCCTCACCGTTACCGCCCTGGTACCGTAGCCCTTCGTGAGATTCGTCGTTACCAGAAGTCCACCGACTTGCTTATCCGCAAGCTTCCGTTCCAGCGTCTTGTGCGTGAGATTGCTCAGGATTTCAAGACTGATCTTCGTTTCCAGGGATCTGCCGTATTGGCCCTTCAGGAGGCCGCTGAGGCTTACCTCGTTGGTCTTTTCGAGGATACTAACTTGTGTGCTATCCATGCTAAGCGTGTAACTATCATGCCCAAAGATATTCAGCTTGCTCGTCGTATTCGTGGAGAGCGTTCATAGATAGATTTCATGACATGTGAAATCAAAACAAACTGGATCTTTTGAGATCCACCCAAAGTAACAGAGAAAATCTTTTGAAAATTATTATTTCCCCACCAGATAGATGTTTCTGAAATAGAAAATATCCTTGGTGGCTATTTTATCAATTGTGTTCCCGATTGATGAAAATTTTACAAACGCGTCAACGTCTTTTGAAAAGCATGTTTGCGGATAAACTATCCTCTTTTTCTATTTTCAGACCAAGAAATTGTAAAAACTAATATGTGAAGATATGTTGCTTGTTCATATCTAAATGCCAAATTTAACATTTTATCACCCCGACATGAGCGAGAAATCGGCGCATGAGTCAGACAAACTAAAATGTGCATTTCGGAGCTAGCCCATTGCATAAAACAAAATTCGTTGTAAATGTTGATTCTCTATTGCATGCGTTGAATATTCTTGTTTCGGCATATGAACAATATCCGAAAAATAGATCCCCAGAATCTTGCATACCGGTACATCAATGAATTTTTGCTTTCTACTTATTTCATGAAATATACTTTTGACTATGTTTTTCACTATTCTTTAAAGGTTTCCTTGGTAAACTTATCAAAACAGAATCGGGAGGAGCTTCGGAGTTTTGTTTCCGATGTAAAAGCTATGAGGAAAATGTTAATGAGATTGAACACAAAGCAATTGCGGAGAAGTAATTCAGCAATGGTTACAGTTGCTTCGTCGCTGTCGGAAGTTTCGAATCCGAACAGGGAACAGTTTATCAATTAACAAGTAACAGCCTCCTTTTCGACTTCTTGCTGTATTATGTCAAATTAGTTGTCAATGCCAAAGATTCAGTGAGAGTATTGCTTTCATTGCCTTCTTCGTCTGATTCGGCAATGGTTCTTCTAGACATGATTTCAATTCTTCACGTTCGTCTGCTTTTAAAGTATACGTAAATTAACCATTCATCCAAATTTAATTTTCCGGCTTTCATTTCTTGTTCTTCTTTTTATGGGTTTGGAGTTTTGTGAGAAATAAATCACCTTCAACTCAAATACAGATGAAAAATATAGAGATTTTCGAACGTAGTTTCAATTCCACAACTATTAAGAAAATATTCTTTTTAAATGTAGATTGATTTTTTTGTTAAATTTTATACTTCGAAGATTCTTTAATGGTATGGTATAATTACAATTCAGCAAAATGATATGTATATTATTATTTGGACGAAACCCAATATAAATACGTATAGCTCCTCAGGAACAAAAACATTTAGAAAATATAAACGTACTGCAGACAAAGTCGACGCTATCATTGTCGTTTGGAAAGAAGAAACTACGGCTCTCTTAAGAGGAGAAGAGCCGCGTCTCTAACGTAGATACCCTCCGCAACTTCTCACCGTCGGGGTTCCAATTTTCGTCGTTTATCTCACTATTCTTTTCTTGTGCATCTTTGGATGATCCGAGCTCTTCCCAATACCTTTCACTTCCATCTGCTGCCAGAGCTGAGGTAAGAATATTCATTTGATCAGATACTAATTCAAGAAATGATGAATCGGAGTTAGTAGTTTCGATTTTTGTGCTTTCTATTTGTATCGTCTTCCTATCGTCTCGTGCTTTCATCTTCGTCTTCTTCTTGTTCCTTTTCCTTCGAAGTTGAGAAACATCATCAAACATATTTTGAAGCAAAGAACTAACTTTTTCACTTTTCGCATCTTCTTTCATCAATGAGTTCGTCGAGAGTCTGCCGCTACTTTTTTGTGGAGAATTATCACGAGAGCGATTCTGTAGATTATGAGGGGCTAGTCCACTCCCCTTCAGTAGCCTGTTATAATGCTTATCTATACGCTCAATAATTACAAGCAAGTGTGTCATGGCATTAGTTAATTCCTCAATGTTTTGATCAACAATTGCAACAGATATGTCTTTCGATTTTCCATCCCCTTCGCCCGTTGCATACTCTAGGAGCATCGCCAAACGCTCAATCCATACGGTGACTTTTCCCAGTAATTTTTCACTCTTTCGCGTGTTTATGATGTCACCACATCCTTCTTGAAAACAGGATCCATTGCAATCACTACTGTTGCCACCCATCTCTCTCCGATAACGGATTCGTGCCTTGTTTCTGCATTGTATTCGACCTACGACCCGTTCCAATAATTTCGCTTCTTCCTGTACCTTTTCCTTCATTTCGGTCACCTGCAGAATGAGCTGGTCCAAGTGCATAAGCTTAAATTCTACTTCTAATTCTTCAGAAGAAAGCATTGGTGTTGGAATTGATGGAACGGATTGGGCCGGGTCAGACTTAATTATATGTGATGGCGGCACCGAGGAAGACACGGACGACTTCGTCTGATCATGTTCATCGACGCTGCAATTACTGAAGCACGTACTGCTGTAGCTTAATTTCGGCATTGTATCTGCATAGCTACAACCGTATTCGTTTGTGTCTAAGGGTATAGCTGTGGGCATAGTTGATTTGTTCGATGTTGAAATTGAACTTATGAACTTGAGTTACAAACCATCAATCCAACCAGGGTTTATCAAGCGAAGTATGATTGCGTTTTTATAGAATCAATCCTATATGTTTCGCTGCAATCGGGTCTAAAAGATGTAAGGAAGTTTTTCCGACCCCTAATTGGTGAATGTCAATCCCACACCTAAAGAGCGTTTTTGATTCAAATTTCGTGTGTGATATATATTTTGGACCATGGGTCGTACATGCTTGGCGCGAGTAAGATTAGTTTTTAAATATGCCGGTCCAGCGCGTTTGTGAATCTACATATACGAATGACTTTGTAAAATTCTAACAAGACTTCGAGTCTTCGATAAGAGAACCAAAAACATTGGATTCACCAAAAACATTTTACAGTCGCCAGTTGTTTAGCTAATAAGAATTTTGTTGACATAGCGCACGAAATTCGGATATGATTTTCTGCAAGAAAACAAAAGTGGTACAACGATGTATCCAAAAATTGTTTCGAAAGTTTCTACATGAATTCTTTTTGATATACTTGTGGTGGACTCTAGAACGAATGTTAGGGTTTTTGTGGAGCCTCATTTTGTTTCAGCTAGTTTAATTTACAAACAAATATAGTCTAGTAGGAAAAATTATTTACAATGTTAAATGAGAAAAAGCATCGTACCAGTAAATTCTTGTTTGTTCACCGTAGCTGAATAATCCGACCAAGGCGAGAGCGGAAACTCTTAGGAAAGAAGTCACTTAAACTGAACTGCTGTTATCGTTGGAATTTCTTGAAACGCTAGCTTTTTAAATTGGTCAAAGCTATTGTCCCAAAATAAGATAGTCTGGACTAATTTATCTTGTCTCAAAAAATAAGAATACCGGCAATTCTACAAAGATAGACTGCACAAAAATTCACTCACACAACAACAAATTACACGACGACCTTTGGATGAATTTCTACGTATTTCTAGTCATAACTTTTAACTTAAACCTTTTTAATTCACTTTTGCATATTTGATTCCTTTATAATCGAATTTTGTAAACTTGGTTTGAAAATGAATGATCGAAAAAATAGCTGTATCTTTAAATGGACTTTGATGAAGATATACTTAGCGTAGCGCCTCAAAAAAATTTAGTGAACTTTCAGTTGACATTGATATGTTTTTCAGATTGATTCGAGCGCTAATTTTTTTTCAATTCAAATTCGGTCTTAGTTTTTATGTATTACACTTATTTTCATTTCTCTACATTCGTACGGTTCTCTATCTCAACGAGATTCTGTGCTGGCGTCGGTCATAATTGCTTCTTTCCAAAATTTTCTTTTCTTTGAAAAATCGATGCAGAAAAACGGTCATATCCTTTGATGCGCTTCAATTCAGAATTTAAAAATGATTGGAATATATTCGGCAGTTTCTTCTGCATATGTGTAATTGGTTTGCTATATAAAACATATGTATAAAGCGCTAGAGTTACGGTACTCTTATTTTTGGGACAGAGAAAGTTCTAATTTTCAAGAAGCTAGACCACTTTACATATGTCACCATTTCAAATCCAGTTTATTTCATTATCTTGTTTCACTTTTTCATACTAAGTACCAAATTCAAAATTGCCTGAACACAGTCAACATCGCAGAATTAAGAGTGGTCTCCGGGTACCTGGCCGGGGGTGTCAATTGTCCATGATGTGTATGAGTATGTGTCTATGTCAAATAGTCCTCTTCTCGCTATGCTATTTTGGCTACTGGTAATAGCTGCTATATTGGTATGGCCTCGTATCTCGTATCTTGCATCTTGCGTGTTTACCGGTACTTCGAAGTATGTGTTAGGACAGTTAGGACTTTTTCGTAGACCTAGATCTAGACACTCTACCGTCATCTCGCGATGATTTGATCTTGACATTCTGCAGGTACCTGGTTCGCATGTTCAGAAATAGCTAATACAGTACACTACGTGGAGAATGTTTTGTCATATTTGCATCCAAACTTTCTAGATATTCGTTCAACTTTCAGTAAAGACATGTGCGGATCACCCAAGTATTGATAAATTTTGACCAAAGTATTCTGAAGATTATCTTGAGAATACATTCGATTACGTCGCAGCCTATCAAACCTAACTTTCACGTGTCACGCATCGTGCATGGCATGGTGCTCCCCACTGCTTTCAAAACTTTCCAACAATTCAATATTCCTTCCAACAATAGAAATTGTTCCAAAAAATTCAGTAAGTGCATCATGGCCTCACCCGCAGTCAACATCGCATACAGTCAGATTCCATCGAGTACGCTACAAGCAGCAACAACTCGCGTAGCGTCCGCGGTAAAGCGTTCGACAGCACTCATACTAGGAAGGCCGGGAGGTGGCAAAGGTGAGGTGATGAATTGTTGTGATGTGAAGTGCCAATGCTAGAAACGAAAAGTCATATCAAATATGTAGTAGTGAGGGGGGTTTGTCGTATTCAGTTTTTGTGCCATCGAAAAGCTTACGTTTGTTTTTCAACTCAAAGGTACCATTTCAAACAAGATTTTGAAAGATTACGATAACCACTTTCATCATTTGTCGACGGGTGATGTGTTAAGGGAACATGTTCGTAACAAGACAAAGCTTGGCGAGGAAGCACATTCTTATATGAAGGCAGGTGCACTTGTCCCCGACGATCTGATGATTCGACTATTAAATGATGCAAAACAATCGATTGATTATGACAAGGGACTTCTTCTTGACGGCTTTCCTAGAACAGTTACCCAAGCGAAAGCGCTTGAACATACAACTCCGGTAGATATGGTCATCAACTTGGATGTTCCCATTGAAACAATTGTTGAAAGAATTTCAGATCGGTAAGGTGGTTTAGGTCTAATACGTTAATCTTTGCATTCCTCATTTGTTATATACTTTGCATTAGTTGGATTCATCCATCAAGTGGAAGAGTATATTCTTATTCATATAATCCTCCAAAAGTTGAGGGTAAGGATGATTTGACTGGTGAACCGTTAATGCAACGAGATGACGATAGGCCTGAATGTGTACGGAAGCGTCTTGAAACATATGAAGAGGTATGTGCATTTGCAACTAATTTTAAATAGGATTTTGTGAATGAGTGAGTCTCAATATGAAAGCAACTTCAATAGACTACCGCACCGTTAATTGACTACTACGGTGAGAGAGGAATTCTCAAGTCATTCAAAGGAACAAAAAGTGATGTAATTTATGTAGATGTAAAGGAATGGTTGGGAACCAAATTTGATTGAGGAAATTTTGCTAAGGCACGTGTAATTAAATGTAGAATAGTACGCAAAATATTTTTCTTTGTCATATTGTCGTTGTATCTTCGACAAAATAATGGGTAAATGTACTGGGTATAGGGTCGGGGGTTTTCTGAAATGTGTTAGTCATCTCAAAGTTTCTGTTTCTTTGATCCTTATCGTTTGTAGATACAATTTGACGTTCGTCACCGCGAAACCAAAGAAATATCATTTACATGAACTATTAAGAATGGTTAAAATCGTTTTCTTTATGAAAATTTATTGTCATTCAAAACATAACATTTCAAAGTCTATTCACAACAACCGGTAGTGCTGGAACTGGAAGGTTTACACTGCTAACGATCTTGAACATAAAACGAGAGTTCAATGTCGGTTCAAAACCACCTCCCTTCTAATCCACCATGGTATTTGAGAGACCCAGTAAAATTCATGGCTGACGAATCGTGTAAGCCTTCATTTCACTGCAGATAAGAATTGAAGTGTCACATTCAACACAACACTAGAATATTGTTTAACTTAAGTATACAGTTGAAGAAAATCAATTCTTTAAAAATCAAAATGACGTTACGAATCGAAAATATATATTTAGAAGACAAACTGCTTTTCTAAAGATCATCAGCGAGATCTAACACTAAGTGCTCTTCACCAGCTTTAAATGCAGGTTTTCCTAAATGCGGACAACCTGCGCAACGAAACTAATCAAGGTTGAGTGAAATTAATAATTTGCACAATTAAAGCTAATGACGTAAACGATTCGGGTTTAAAACTTACTGCATCTCCCTTTCCGCAATTACCACAAGAACTTGTTGGAGCATCATCCGTTTCTTTTATGCTTTGAGCTTCACGCTCCGCTCGACCACACGTACAGTCATCACATGGTTTGCGCCCTCCGCAATCATCATCCCTCTTCAACGCTGACACATCAATAGAAGGAGGAGCATCAATTACGCCTGCATTTAGAAGATCATCTTCATCGATAATATCTTCATCGTCTAAATTGATCTTTACAATACGACTATTCTCCACATCTTCTTTCTTTTCTTCGTTGAATTTAAGGCGACCGGCGGATATTTTCGACTTTTTTCTAGAAAATACTCCACTCAAAATTCTACTCGCACCAATAATTGCTTCACTTTGTACGGATATGCCTGCCATCATAAAAGCAGTCTTCGCCACTTCGATCAAGGTTTCATTAGGAATTGTAACCCTCAGCTCACCCATATGATCGCTCAAGACGGGTACTATTGTATTCGCGATAGACATTGGGTCAAACGCGATATTTGATTCATCTTCCATCGTCAAATGAACGACATCGTATGTTTTATTCTTATGTTCGGAGAATTGAAGAGCATCCAGAGACGATAGCAAGTCTACCGATTCTAAAGCGTCAATGTTCTTTCCGCCAATGTACAAAACTTTACTCATGGTTTACTCGTAGGATATGATTAACGCTCGATCGTATTTCTATTTTGTGGTTCTTCACGAAAGAGAAATAGGCTTGGTGACTTGGTGGAGAGCACAAAGCGTAAACAGAGAATAGAGTGGTTGGCAAGGATAATATGTTAACGGTCAAAAGTCCTGTTTTAGACTCTCTAGTTCTGCCAACTTCATCAGACATTAGACGCCAAAGAAAAAAAGTTGAAAACAGTTCTATCCCATGCGTGGTGTGATTGCTTTAACCGTTTCTCCAAAAGCACAATATCCTCACAAATAACGCGCACTTCCAAATGCAAAGAGTGCTGGGGGACGCCGGCGATCGGAACCCTAAACCAAAACGTCAATCATGATGATCAACTAGCAAACCGCCACGGCCACCTACCGCCTACCGCATCGCGCATGCTCCTTTCGTTCCTCCGTGAAAGCAAGCGTTTGAATCCCAAATAAATTTCGGTTTCTTAGTCCTTTACCAGGCAAAGAGAAGCTACTCCTTGGATTCAAATGCTTGCTTTCGCGGAGGAACGAAAGGAGCATGCGCGATGCGGTGGGTGGCCATGGCGGTTTGCTATTTAATTTTTATGATTGACGTTTCGGGTTAGGGTTCCGATCCCCGACGCCGCCCAGCACTCTTTGCATTTAGAAGTACGCATTATCACCGCTGATTTAATTCGCCTACTACTATGTGTGTGTGTGTCCATTACATTTACTTTTTATTTGCGCCTACAGCGCAATCAGGTACGTTAAGTTGTTACTTTAAATTATTTCCCCGGTCGAACTTGAGCTCATTTCAGTAACCATCCTATTGAACTTGAACTCATTTTAGTGACCTTGCATGTCTTCCAAATCTTTCGAGTGTAAACAACGCGAATCTTCTTCCACCGCAATCTTCGAAGACTTTGGTGATCCATGATACTCATGTTCACTCACCAAAGCATCCAATTGCATGCATTTTATTTTTAAATGTTGCCCAATGCCTAGTAGAGATTGCGAGTCGTACACCTATCATCATAAAAAGAATTGTTTTCTTTAGTTCATTATATTATTCTGCAAATTCCACGTCTTCCTATATATGTTTAGTTGAAAAATGGGAACCATTTTGTTGTATAATTAGCATATTGTACAGCATAAACCTGCACGACGCACAACCCTTCTACAAACATGCTGTACAATATTGAGTGCTTCGATTTTCAAGCCTGACAGGCAAAATATATAAATATATTTGCACAAGATAATCGTTTGTAATAGGACACGAATTCCCAACGAAATCCAACTTTTGTAACCAATCAAGAAAATTCTATTACAATAGAACAAGGCCCAGCATAATTGGCTTTTTATCCTTCGATTCACTATGATTCAAAATTGTTATTTCAAAAATTTCTCAAAAGAGACAGCATCAAAAGAAGAGTCAATATCATCATCTCTAGAAACTTTAGCGACAAGAAACTTGTAGTGTCTCATTAACAAATTAAATTCCTCGAGCTCGTCTAACATCTCGCATTTATTTGCCTTCGCGATAACATGTTAGACTCCAGACGCTGAAGATTCAAGATAGGGCCACTTACCTGATTTTGCTCTTTGCTTGAGATTATATTTTGGTAGGCATCAAGCATGTCGCACGCCAACAGCATGTCAAAACCAAATTTCTCCAAAGTAGCCTGAGACTTTTTTAGGGTATTTTGGCAAATCAGGTCGCTATCTTCGCCAACATCGAACCTCATCGCAATGAAATTTCTTCTCATGATACGACCAAATGCATCTTCAAGTAGCATTGGATCGTATATGGCTATCATTGAATCTTTGACAAATTTCGATATCGCAGCCAGGATTTCACAAGAACTAGAGAATCGCAGATACATTCGAACGCATTCCATCAAAACTAGAGTAGGTTTCGACTTATCAAATCTATAACATTCTTCAGATTCGATTGACGATAGAAGCTCATGAATGTTTCCTTGAAGGTCAAATGGAATGAGGTAATGCTTGAAATTATTATTTTCTTTCATACAAAAATCTGGAAGGTGTGATAGGCGACTTTTCTTCAAGTCAATTATTTCTGGTTGATCAACTTCATACCAAGACAGTGAAATCGGCATACAATCATTTTTCACATGACTATTTCCTCCTCTACTGTCTGTTAAGAGACCAGCTCGTAGACGAAAATATGCACTATCTTTTCCTGCCCCGAGAACTATGACCTGAAGCTCTGGTTGGGAACTTTTCTTAACAACCCTATCGATTGCATACGAAATAACCGTGTCCATAACACAAACGCGCCCGTACGTACCACGTCTTATAATAGGACTGTACGAATAATTTCGATTTTCTTTATTACTGGAACTTCTTGATGCAAAATGGGACAGAAACGGATCTTTATAGTATCCCTTTCGAATCGTCGACAGCTTCGCATTCAACGCCTCATCTGCCGTCGACAGGATTGGATTGACTCCTCTCAAACTAGTAAAATTGCTCATGTTTACGTATTTGCTAGACGGATGCACATATCAAATTATTAGCTTTATTTAATGAATATGTTTACACTTAAATTATACTTCACAAGTATACGATATCGTTTACAAAGAAGCGTACGACGTACGAGTGATTAGTGATTGCCGCCAAAAAAGGGTAGACTCCACATTTTTCATGTCGTACCGGTAAATAGTGCCGTAGTAGTGCCGGCACCGTACGAGGTACGAGGTACGAGTACCTTCTACACAAGAGAAGCTACAAGAGAGACATTCTCGGTAAACAAACCATGGCAAATATTTTTCATCCACCACCATCACTCACAATGTCACAGCAACAGCAACAGCAACAGCAACAGCAACAGCAACAGCAACAGCAACAGCAACAGCAACAGCAACGACAACATGACACCAATGTCAATAATGCCTGTTTGAATAGTCTACATCACGGAATCCCTCCTCCAGCGAAATCACCACCGGACACTCAGTACCTTGATAACGACGAAACCACTTCTACCACTTCCTGTTCAGTTGCAGAGGTAGAACAGAAGGTAGAACAGAAAGCAGGGCATAGGCACAATGTTCTCGGGCAACCTGCCACTGGTACTTGTAACGACGCTCGACAGAGAAAATTTAGCGAGGGGGAAGAAAAAGGTGTCGATTATGATGTATTCGAAGGAGATTCCACGGACGGAAAGCGGCATGTATTGGTGACAAATGATGATAGTTCGAGTCCTGATGCATTGTCATGGGCTCGCCTAGCTCCAAGGCATAATGAGAAATGGCTACATAGGTTTGAAGAACTCCGGAAGTTTATACGCGAGGAAGGTCACTGTTTGGTCCCTCGACAATTTGAGGGTGGGTTAGGATCGTGGGTACACAATCAAAGGTCTCAATATGTCTTGTTCAAAGAAGGAAAGCACAACCGAATGACGTCCGAACGGATACAGATGCTGGAGGGTGTTGGGTTTGTTTGGGACGCCTCCATATCCTCTCGACATTCCCCTTTGGTGAGATCTGTCAATCAGCCTCAACGGAGGAAACCCCAGGATGGAAAATGGATGAAAAAATTCGAGGAATTGAAGGCATATAAAAGTAAGTTTGGAAATACTTTAGTTCCGCAGTCCTATAAAAGAGATATTCCACTTGGAAAATGGTAAGATTTTAATTAGAAATTACTGCAATATTCCAGAAGGTAGATATTTAAGCCCCTCTTTTCGTCATGACTTACGTTTTGTACGAACTTACTTCAGGGTCTCGTATCAAAGAACTCAATACAAATTGCTTAAGGAAAGGAAGGCTAGCCAATTGAGTGTACATCGTATCAAATTATTGGAAAGTATTGGTTTTGTGTGGGTCGTTCGTGACCCTGATGAACAAGTTCCATGGATGGAACGTCTAGAGCAGATGAAAAAGTACAAGGCAGAGTATGGGACATGTCTGGTTCCTCGCTCCTACTCAGCAAATCCAAAACTAGGCAAATGGGTGCACTATCAGGTACGTCCGATATGTCAATGATGCGGATACATTGTACTAATCATTACCCCACTCCACTACCAGCGACAACAATATCGATTGCTTATGCAGAATAAAAAGTCACAAATGACAGCAAAGCGTATAGCCCTCTTGGAAGCAGAGGGCTTTATTTGGCATGTGCAAATCCATAAACAATGGGAAAGTCGCTTAGAAGAGTTACTAGTATTTAAAGCCGAGCACGGTACATGCTTAGTACCAGTAAAGTATCCTGCCAACCCACAACTTGGGAATTGGGTGCATAACATGAGGAAAGAATATAAAGCTTATCATGAAAAGCGAAAAGGAAGCCTCACCGCTGAGCGCATACGTCGTCTTGATCAAGAAGGCTTCTGCTGGGACGCGAGGGATACGAGGGTTGCCGATAGTAAGCAAACAAGTGTTGTATCTGGAAGTTTGGGTAACACAAGAGCTCAAGGACCTTCCCCGAATTTGAATACACAGGCAATAAGCGAAAGCCAAGCATCAATAGCTGTTGAAGAACAATCGCCTCGTTTACAACTTTATAATCCTAATGGGCAAAATCAGGAGTATCTCGGACTTTCAGACCAGAAGAGTTCTCGAGACGAATCGTTGTATATGATTAAGTTGTAAGGCAAAGTTGTGTGTGTGTGCGCTTGTTCCTGGGTTTATTTTGAACCTCCCAATAGGACTGTTTATTTTCAATGTCACATTTTTTATTTTCAAAGCATGGATAATTTTGATGACGGATCTTTCTTAATATCGAGTAAACGATACGGCCGAACGAAAAAGAAATCTCTTTGTGCTAAGTAGCACTTGCAAGATGTTGGATAATTGCATATGTGCTAGATATTATCACGATACAAAGTTTTGAGATGAATGCGCATGCAAAGAATATTAATTTTGCATGTCATGAACTTATCACTTTATGGGCATGCATACAAGTCTTTTCGGAGGATTGTGTTCTTGATAAGCTTGATTTAACTTATTGGTAGCTGATGCACTATAGGCCATATGATATATATACTTGCATGAAAGGCCGCTGACGCTATATCACGCTTGTACTATTAATATTAATAAATCTTATCTAGTTAAATATGTAACCTAAAACCTAATTGCCAAGGTCAACTTTTATGGACCTGATTTATGTATTATTTGTCAAAAATAAATGGAAAAAGCATGGAAGTCTGATCGGATAATGTGGTGAAGAATGTAAGCAAAGAAGCGCAAAATGTATGGATTGAGTTCGCTATATACTCATGGAACTTGATAGTAGATCCTGAAACAGTTCCAAACTGCACTTATTCACATTGTTGAAGGCTAGGAGCTCTGATGTTAGCCGAAGGGACATTAGATTTTGCCATTCTCCCATCTTTCAAGAAAACAAGTTTAAATCAGCCTCTCCTGCAGATTTGTCAATACTACTTTCATTTAAGTCACCCAAATATTTTGGATACAATCAATTTAATTGTTTCTTCTATGCTCCCAACAGAATCGACCAACGCATTTAAACCTGTATCATGCAATTCCTCAAGTAAATCGCTGCGTCCGACCTTTGAAAAGTTCTCTGGGCACTTTATGTTTACTACATTGAGTGACTCAAAAGGAGCCTTATACTGTGAAAAAGTAATCGTCCAAGACAGCTCAATCATGAAGTGTTTTCGCTTTCGAATTTTTATAGATGAACCTGCGACTTCGAATTGCTCTTTTTCCAAAGTGCTAGATATAGAGCAAATCGCACTCTCTCTTTTCTCATAAAAATCAATAAATGCGATGAGATTATCGAAAAAAAGTGGGAGATTGTTTGTCTCAGTAAGTTTAGCTAAGTTGGTTAGTTCAATGTCCGAGCGAGGAAATTTCACCTCAACTTTCATCAAATTTCCTGAAGGAGAATTCATTATAGAATGACAATTTTTTTGAAGATGTTTTCGCATATTGTTGGGTAAAGATATCAAAAATTTCAGCTGAAATGAAAGGAAATGTTTGTTTTTCGATCCAGAAACCTTTCCGCAAAGCAAATATGAAGCCAAATTCTCAAGTCCATCGATTTTTTCATTGCAGTTTAAGACTGATGTGAACACAAGACGTGATAAAATGGGCTGGAGACAAAATATGTCATCGTCAATTATCCTTTGTCGTGATTTTTCGTCAACTTTAGTTGTGGAGACTCTACTTTTTTGCTCCTCTCCTAGCCGACGCTCACTCCCTGACACAAGTGATAGAGATAGTCCAGACGCTTGACTATTTTTGCAGCTCAATTGATCTAAAATAGACAAAAAATCAACTCTTTGTAGACCTTCTACTGTATTGTGAGAGGGACAACGTTCTTGTTGCTCAATTTCAAATGCAAGCTCAGTGCGAAGGCGTTGAACTTGCTTCTTCTCCTCTTCAACCATAACCTGCAAAGCATTGAGCTCTTCAAATAACAATGTTTTTTCGTCTGTCATCCTAAATCCTAACCGCCAAAAAAAGAGTGTCTGTATCTGGGCGTGGATTACTTTTTCCAATTCCAAGGGTCTGTAAATACAAATACTTCGAAGTATACCGGTACATGTATTTTAAATTTTAATAGTAACATTTGTTTTATGATACTTCGAACTTCGAAGTACCCGGCGCCGGTATTTTACATTTTTAATAATATCTACCGGTAGATCTACTCTTGTAACAGTTATAGATTATTCCATAGTCAAAACTCGTCTTCTTCATCAGTAACTAGTTCAGAAGAGGAGTAGTAGCAGTTGTTAATTTCGTGCTTGTGCAGTACCGGTATAAACTTTTCGTCGAAGGCCACGCAGATGACAACAAATGAATTAAAATGAACAACTTTTTGTACCAGAACTTTTTTAGGCCACATACCGGGTAGTTGACAACAAATATGAATTGAAAATGAACAACTTTTTGTATGAGAAATTATGGAATTGGAGATGTCAAAACATTTGACACAAATATTCTACTGAATCATATTCAATTGTTGAAAGGGGTGAAGCGTAATATAGGGTTTAGGTATATTGGGACCACAGTGATAATGATCTTGCCAGATGATTTATAATGTTTAGGAAGACAAATCTTTGAATGTACGTGGTGAATCAGTAATGAATCTCGTTGAGACTGCATTACGTGCAGAGGAATACGTGTACATAGGGTTTTACCTTAGTTCAGCCTTTCAGGGGATAATTGGATAATTCCATGATAATGCACGTTTTTCCGAGAAGTACCTGCTGCGTAAAACTATAGGATATAAGCTTTTAATAAGCATTAGAAGTTTAGATGTTAGGTATAGCGATAACGCATCAACTTTGAACTCTCATGCATCTAACAATTGATCAGTCATGATGATAAATTGACACCTTCGAAAGCCGCTTTCCGTGCTGCTGCAACAGCAGCTTCTGTTTCTTCCTGTGATTGGGCAGTTTCTTTACTGCTCGAAGCACTTTTGAGTTTATCTCTCGCAATTTCGTAAGCAGTTGCTGCTTTTTCCCTAGTATCAAATACGCCAATATATCTGGATTTTCCAGCATAATAGAGTTGTGCTTGCTGCAAACCAATGAAAACAGAATTAGGAAAGTCTTAGGATCAACGTAAATGAACATTTTGGTTACAAAGTATTTTACGCACCCACTTTCCACTTGGACGCATTGTTACGCCTCTGAGTAGAGCTGACGCAAGATCATTACTATCGTGGGATTGTTTTTGTCTTGACTTTTTCTTAATTGTTCCATTGCGCGGTTTCTTATTTATCTTTGATTTCTTCTTTTTATCTTTACCTTGCGACGAAGATGCCGCGGATTCTGATTCTTTATCAAGTACCCCAGTATCGGGACATCCACTCGTCTGAGAAGAGTGAAACTTCAATGACATTAACGCATGTTCAGTAGCATTGTTACCATCGGAATCAGGAGAAGTAGCATCAAACTCTCGACTGTCTATATCGGATTTCTTGATATTGTTATCTTCTTGTAGATAAGACTTTCCTTCTAAAAGCGGCAAATGTAAAGAGCTCGCAGCGAGTACTTCTTCTCCCCCATTTTCATTTGCTTTTCTCTCGTTCGAGCAATGATGTGCCAATTGCAACAATTTGTTAAGATCCCCATCAGCCATGATAGCCTTTCCCGCATCTCCATCTTTATCTAAAGAGCTCGATTGAAGGTGTTCCGCACTCTGAGAACCATCTTCGGAGTGCGAGCACAATTTTTCCATCACAAGAGAGTGCAATTAAAAACGTAAGATATTTGTTCTCTCGTCTTTCTCTGCAAATTATTATACGTTAAGGACCACCTCCAATTGTCCGTCTCGTCTTTAATGCGGGCTCTATAATTAGCATATACAAAAGTGTTTGGTATTTTGGGCGTAAAATGTACCAGGGGTAATTAGGGAGACATAGCCTCGCCAATATGCTTGATGTCGTTGTTTGTTGTGTACAAAATTGGAATTTGATACTTTCAGTGAGCTCGTGTCATTGGAATTATTTTCGGTAGAAATTGTATGGAAAAATTGCGCTGCGTGATTCTGTCGTCAAAAATATTGTCGGAGCATAGCAGAAAGCAGCAGGCAGCAAAAAGACGAGACAGAAAATTCAACTGGAAATACACTTTATTCACTTATGAAACCCTTTATTAAGATAATCAGGTCTCAAAAAATGAGATTTTTAAGATTTTCGTGCACCCTGAACTCAACGGAAATCTAAGAATTTAATAACCAGGATCGAAACAATCGTAAATTTAAGACAGTATTAATTACCAGGGCTGACACTACCGTAAATTTAAGACAGTGTTGTCTGTAAGAATGTACAGCAGGACTGGATTGATCATAAACTATAGAAAGTTGTAATACGAGAACTGTAAAGTGCACTTCGTAATCATTACTAGCTTTCGTTTACATCTTCAGTAATATCTGATTCTCCTTCAAGTAATATATCATCATTATTATCATCGCCAATTTCATTTCAAGATATTGCTCCATACCACTATCAGCAGTACATGTGGTAGATGTACCCACTACCTCCTCTTGAATATTTAAATCAAGAGGAGGTGCTTCCGTTGGTACTTTGAAAGAAACGGTTACCCCCTGCGGCTTGATCTTCTT
>Ga0209092_10000907_pt1 | contig 29969 bp, 16 predicted proteins | sample FraStrMetagenome_FD_187446 | JGI IMG/M metagenome (GOLD analysis project Ga0209092, IMG submission 187446) | Marine eukaryotic phytoplankton communities from Arctic Ocean - Fram Strait ARC3M Metagenome (SPAdes) (version 2) | ecosystem: Environmental > Aquatic > Marine > Oceanic | place: Fram...
TTTTGAGGCGGTTTTGGAGCGAGTTGATTTTGCAATGGGCGTATTTGAAGCAGTCATTTTAGATTAAATACGGGTTTGATTTTTTGAGCTTCTTCTTTTTTGAAGATTTTTCTTTCTTCTTCAATTTTGCCTTATATTTTGCATATTCATCTGATTTTCTGTTGGCAAGTTTGCGAAGTTCTTGTTTTGCGAGTAGGAGTGCATCTTGAAAGTCATCAGCTTCATATACGCTGTATGCTCTTTCTGAGATGTCAGTTTCTTCAATGTAAACACGAAGATCTGTCGGGAGGGAGGTTCGGAGTGTTGACATGATACCATCTACATGGATGGAATCTGATGCGGGTAGTGTTGGGGTTTCATTGTTTTGGGAGTCATCATCTTCATCTTCTTCTTTTTCGGAGGCGAAATTATTTTCCCCTGAGGTGGCTTCGGAATTGGATGATGGAGAAGGGGAGGTGTCTGATTGCGATATGTTATAATCGAGATCAGGATTGAGGTTTGCTTGGATTGATGGCGAAGCAGTGGAGGATGTTGGGGACGGAGATCGTTGTTGAAGCGAGCGTTTGCGTGGAGTGGTGGAGGTGGTTGCATTAATCAGAGGTATTTTGGGTACTATATTAAAGTGTGTGCGGGTCTTTAATTTTGTCTGGGGGCTTACGTAAGCTGGTACATTGTTCAAGTCGCTATTTGTAAGGGTTGGAATGATGGGTATACTTGGCTTATCGGTTGGGATTTTTAGGAATGCTGCTGCTGCCTGTGGGTCTCCAGCGTGATATGTCTGGATGTCATATGATTTTGGAGACTTGGAGGGGTTGCCTAATTCTGTGATTCCCATTGCCGCTGCAAACTTGCTCAATGATGAGTCTAGATTTTTCACGACTGTCTGGAGTAGAGCGCTGGATGGTGTCGTGGTATTGTAGTTGGATGCACGGGATGTTCTTGGGAAAAAAAGTAAAGTATGGTCAGTTGGGGGGAACCAATTTCGCACGCTATCATCTACATCTGCGTCAATTGCGTCTTTAGTTTTGATGTAGATTCTAGTGTTTATACCTTTCTGGATGCTGTGGAGGATTGCGTAGGTGATGACATTTTTATTGGTGAGGATGAGATGACGTGATTTTGGTGATGATGGGTCTTTGAAAATGTGAGTTGTTACAAAAGTTAATTGGTCAAAGAGGGCTTTTTTCTTGCGAATAGAAGCTAGGATGGCTTTCAGAGTTTGATAGTGGCGTGTTAGGATGGTGTTTCCTTTGGAAGGGGGGCGAACTGGGATTGGAATGAATGAAACTGGTAGGTTCAATATTGGGAGTAATGGCATTGTGTTTGATGGAGTAGGAAATAGGATGTTGGACAAGAGTTCAAAATCCGATATATTGGATACACAAACTACATAGATTTCCTCTTGATCATGTTCGGTAAATTTGTAGTTGCGTCTTACTTGAAGGCCAAATGCTTGATTGAAGTAAGCATAGTTGTGCATAGCAGCATTACCTGGGAGGAGTGGTTTAATCAGGGAGTGGATGTGTTGTTGGAGAAATTGAGTGTGGAAGTATTTTCTTCCGAAAATTTGGGGGGGTAGGCCAGAGAGGAATGCAACAGGTTTGCTTTTTGGGAAGTTACAAGGAGGAATCACAAAAGTGATGGCCTTGAGAACATTTTCAGGAATCTGGAGATCGACAGACATGTTGACATGCCATTTTTCGAAAACGAAGTCATGGACATAGTCTCTCATGTCATCGTAGCGAGGGGTTCCATGTCTGGCATAAATGACGGCGTCCTCTGCAGGGCGCTGGATCACGGCACCAAAGGAAATGGAGTAGGTCGGAGTGTTGTTTTTAATGGATTCAAACTTGATTTCACGGATGACCAGATTGCCTCCCGAGATTGAGGGTTGGGGCGGGTGGGGATGGAAAGCGGTTTCAATGAGGGTGGGGAGAAAAGATAGGATCGATTCATCATTGTGAAGGGCTGCAAGGTGATTGTTGATCAGTTGATCTTTACCACGACGTAGCTGGCACAGGATATAGAGTTGATCACTAGAATGGGTAATGGACATCGGAATGCTCGACAGTGCTTCCTGGAAGTTGGTGGCGTACTTTTTGGACGGAGATGGGGTCTTTTCAGAGTTATCTGTTCCAGATGCAATGGTTTCAGTAAGAGTTGGGCTGGTGTCTGGGGTAGTTAGGTGTGGTGCTGGCTTAGGCTGGAGTGTCTGCTTTTTGAAGGAAGAAGACGTTTTCATGTTGAGTTTTTTGCGGGTATTTTTCTTTATGGAAGAGGGGGTCTTCTTCGAAGACAAGCTTAGTAGCTTGGTAGGGGGTGAGTCTTCCTGACTAAGGGGGGGAAGGTTAGTAGGAGAAGGAGGCATGGTGTGGAGGGGTTTCGGGTCGCAGGGCGTGTATTTGGGGATATATTTGGGCTTTTTTGTAAAAAGTGAGAACAGAGCAGTTGGAAAATAATTATTTTTTCGTAGGGCTATAGGCGAAGTCGTTTGGGTAGATGGGGGTTCGTTGTATTTTTGGGAGGCGTTTGCAATCTTGAAACGGCAAACGAATAGTTTGGGGCAGTGTTCGTCGGTGCTATCGTAAATATTTTTTTTTTGAAATGTGAAGATGGAATGAGGTTTAGCTGGATGAAGAGGCAGAGTATTGTTCTGTGAGGAGTTACTTAGGTGCATTTTTGCAGTTTGTGGACGTTCGAAAAAATTATTTAGCAAGACGTTAACATTTGCAAGTCGAGTCGTGATGATTTGACATTGTTTAGGGATGTGATCTGACGTAGTCAGGTTTAAAATTTGTCTAGTTGCGTGATTGGTAGTTTTTCGTGGATGAAGGGGTGAAAAAGTGGCAGTTGCTATAATTTTATTTAGAGTCATGTTGAAGGTGTGAAGTGTTGCGGATGTCGTGTTTAGAAGAATGGTGATTTTGTTTAAGGTTGTTTCCATGTGTGTCGTGTTGGACGTTTTGTTTTGAAATTTAAGAGAGAACTTCATGATATGCAAAATGGTGTATTTGAGGTTAGTGTCTTCAGCGGCTGGATTGAATTTGAAAAAGTATTAGGTTGGGCTGAGTTGACTGGTTTGTTGGGGGTTGGAGTAAAATAGTGAGTTTTGTTGCAGCAGAGGCAGGGATTTCGTGATTGGAAAGGAGCGTTGTTTGTTGTTGGTAAGGTCGGAAAATGGTGTTTTGTGGTTATTTGAGGTGCATTTAGAGCAGGAAGAGGTGGCGGAAATGGGGTAGGTGTGGTCACATATTTTTTCTTTTTAATGTGATGGCATGAAGCTAAGAGTGTTGTGAATGTGAGGTGGTGGAAGCGGATTTTGGCCATGTTCTGTTTGCCTGGATGGATTCTTCGTCTCAAGATTGAAAAATATAAGAACGTACGCAGAAGTAACAAAAGCACGTACGAATCAGTAGTACTATACGGATATAATTTTAGATATTTGAATTAGTATAGAATAGAATGAGAATGAGTAATATTCTCATTCTATAGAGATAAGCAATATTATAATCGGATTTATCGTCTATTATAAGGTAACAGGGTTTTCATTGAACTCAGTGTGTTTACAGCATTATCTCTATAGAAACGAGAACATTAGAAAAGAATCTGTTGAGAGCCAATGAACAACGAAGCCATTGAAAGATTAACTACTCAACTAAATCATCTTCAAATCGAGGTCAACAGAATTCAAAGGGAGCTATCAGAAGCAAGAGAAGAAAACAACCGAAATCGAAATCAGGCAAATCGAAGAAATCCACGTGTGGCCAGCAATCGCCCATTCCAAATCGGGGATCGCGTACTGATCAAAAACAAGCTTCGTTTACTAGGAGTGGTCTACCCAAAACTAACCATATCCGGGGAAGTATTACGTTTCTCATCTGACTACGTCATTATATCGGTACTAGTTCCAGGATCAGTAGAAGACTACCGAGAGGTGAGGAGAGCCGCTCATAATCTGAAGCGTGCACAAATTTCACAACAATAAGCAATTACTTCTTGGATTCCACATACGACAAGAAAGTGTGAGGCGTATCTGTTTTCTTAAAGGAAACTGTCAACAAAATAGAGAATCATTATAACCACACAAAATCGAGAAACATGAGCGTAACATCATCCGGTAACGATCCAAGTGGAACTCAAGCAAATCCATCTGCCAACACAAGTGGAGGTGGAGATGCTCAAGCACCACGGAACCAAGGAAGGAGGAACAGAGGAAATCGTTTTCGGAACGACCGCCGCAATCAGCCAAACAGGACAGGAGTCAAGTCCTCGTTCCGCGGAGAGACACCCGGCTTAAATGGCAATGTGTTTCAAACGTTGGCCGAATCCCATGACCCAACTCAGTTTAAGGTTACAATGGAAGCACTTGAGAGGTTCTCAAACAAAGTCTACCAGGTGGACCTTCGAACATTGTTTGATGAAAACATCAAAGTCCCAGAGCTGGTTAGGCCAAAGCGTAAGACAGATGAAGAGGTAGATGAACTGGATGCCGAAGAGTACAGGGAAGAGGTCAAGGAATACGTCAAAGAAAAGAGGAATCTGAGCAAGGCCCTTAGGTCACTTTTCTCCGTAGTGTGGGGCCAATGTAGTGTAAGTGTCACCACTAGACTTCTTGCTCTTGAAGAACTGCAAGGATGGAAAGAAACAGGAAAGGTTGATGAGCTTTTGAAATCAATCAGGCAAGCAATGATGAGCCATCAACACCAAAGATGTGCGTACGTCACCTTGTTTAAGGAACTGAGGTCCTTTTACTCTTACCGCCAGCGCGAACACCAAACACTCCATAAGTACCTGGAGGTTTTTCAGGTTCAAGTCGAGAATATCCAACGATATGGGGGTAGCTTTGGAGACCAAACGATCTACATCAAGGAGTTGATGAACCGCGATGGTCTGAAGTATTCAGAAACTGGGATGGATGCAAAAGTAACTGAAGATTATGTGCAGCAATCTCGCCAAAAGTTTATGGCCATTGCTTTTCTACTAGGAGGAAGAGTAGAGTTGTACGGAGATCTTTTTACCGACTTGGAGAATGACTACCTGAAAGGTAGGGACTTCTTCCCAGATACTGTTACGGATGCCTACAACCTAATGTCCAACTATGTACAACGCAAGGCTATAGGCCATACTAATCGTGGACAAGTTAAACAAAACGGTTTGGGCTTCCTTCAAACTAAAGGAAAGGCAAAGGGTGATCCTAATTCGATCGTTCCGGGCACTGACGGTGTCCTACACGAACGTGTCCAGTGTTTCAACTGCGGACAGAAAGGGCATTACTCCCATAAGTGTCCCGTGACGTTGCTCCAAGAGGCCGCCGAGCCAGCCAATCACATCATTGGCAGTGATGGAGATGATGAAAAACACCCGGATCGAGAAAACCTAATGAGTCCCACGAACGACTACATGGGTTTTGGTTTCGTTCAAGTATCTCTATTCCAGTCCGGGGCCCGTGTGAGTGGGATTCACAAAGATTGGGTTCTTCTAGATACCCAATCTAACTGTGATATCTTTATGAACCCCTCCCTCCTCAAGAACATTCGAAACAACCCAACTGGAAGCTTGGTGTTGCAATCCAATGGTGGAGAAATGGAAGCCAGCCAGGTTGGAGATATCCCTGGGTATGGCAAAGTCTGGTTCAATGGCAATTCCATGGCCAACATTTTGTCCTTTGCCAACGTGCGCAAGAAGTGCAAGATTACGTTGGAAACCGGCCCCGGTGACATTAATCCCACAATTGTTGTGCACCGTTCTTCGGGTGGTCCCATGTTGTTCAAAGAACACAAACTTGGTTTGTATGTTCACAACACGAACGAGACAATGTCTAGTGATAATGATAAACTAAACAACATTGGTGCCTACACGTTTTTAAATACTGTAGAACAATTAGAATCAACATTTACCAAAGAAGAAGTAAGAAGAGCAAAAGAAGTGCTTAGCTTATCAAGAAAATTAAGTTACCCGTCAGCGGCGGTTTTGAAAGATCTTATCACTAACAATAAGATTCGAGGATGCTCTATCTCCCCCTCTGATCTGAACCGATCGAATTACCTATATGGACCGCGATCAGAGGCAATCATCAAAGGTAAAACTGTGCGTGTCAATCCGTCAACTGTGCCGTCTGATGCCCCAGTTCCATTACCTGCCCACATCCGTGATGTGCATTCTTCGGTAACTCTATTTATCGACATTTTTTACATTCATGGGATGTCATTCTTCCATACGATTTCAAAGCATTATAAATTTCGAACCGTTGAATTTATCAACGCACACACCACAAAGAACATGTTAGATTGTTTACAAAATGTGATCAACACGTATAATGCCAGAGAACTTACGGTAGATCATGTCCATGGGGACTCTGAATTCCTACCACTCTCTCCCTCCATCCTGCCCACCCGTCTCCATGCGTGTGGTAAAGGAGACCATGTTCCGACAGTGGAGCGATCTATTAGAACAGTTAAAGAGCGCTGTCGCTCAGTTGTACAAGGGCTGCCTTATACACATTATACGAAACTTATGGTGAAGTCTCTTGTGTACTTCGTAATTGCGCGTCTAAACGCATTCCCATGCAGCCCCGGTATCCATTTCATGCATTGTCCGCTAACCCTTGTAACGGGAACGCATCCGCCAACATTTCAACAAATGGAGTTAGAATTTGGACAATATGTTCAAATGCATGACAACACTTACCAATCGCGTACTACTATGGCGAGAACCACCGGCGGTATCACACTTCAACCTGCCAACTCACATAGAAGTTGGTTTTTCCTATCACTGACTACAGGGAAACGAGTTGTACGTTCTCGGTGGACAGTCTGTACAATTACTAACGATGTCATCCATCGTATTAAGGAACTCGCCGAGACTGATGTTCCTATCATGAATGAATTAACTCCTGGTTTCGAAGGAGCGTCCGAACAACATGCCCCGCCTGCAAATGCACCTGATCATGAAGAATTAGAAGCGGAAGAACACAATGTAGAAGCACACATTAATCAGATGGATGATGATGATGACGATGTTGCAATCAATATAGACGCGATAAACGATGCTGCAGGAGATGCAGCCGACGGCAACGATAACGCAGTGGAAGCAGACGACGTAGAGCATATAATCAATGACAATCTTGTCACTGACAACGAAGGAGATGATGCCAACAGTGAAATCGACGAAGAAAGTATTGAACCCCTGATGAATGTTGAAGAAGAGGAGCGAATTTCTGAAGAAGAGGAGCGAATTTCCGAAGAAGAGGAGCGAAGTGTTGAAGATGAGGAGCGTAAAGCCGAAGAAGTCGTGGAAGAACAAGCAGATGATGAAACTAGGATGAAAGAAAATGATTCAGAGAACACGACCACGGAGAGATTCGAAACCATCAGTGAATCAAGAAATTTAGACACATATGTGAACCAGAATGAGAATGTAACTAGAAATGAACCGTCCTTTAAGAGGACCGAGAGCAAAGACACGAATGAACAAGAGTTCCATCCAAAGGTGCCAGTAGAAACTGATGAAGATAAGAGAGAAAATAAGAAAGAACAAATGCAACAAGAAGTTCATAGGTACAACCTTCGAAAGAAAATCCGAAAGGCAAAGGAATCAAGGTTTAATCAAACAAATTACACATACCTTACCTTAAAGAGAGAGGCAGCTGAAGAAAAACGCAAAGTGAAATTGTTTGAAGACTATCAACAAGGTTTAATAAACATAATGCAAACACACAGTCAAACTGGTACTTACAACCGTGAAGACCTCCATCAGGTCGCGGTCGGCACGTGCATGACTCAAATGAGTGCACGGCAAGGCATCAAGGCATATGGACGAAGAGCCATTGATGCTATGGCGAAGGAGTACTCTCAGTTGGAGGAATTAAATGTTTTTGCACCTGTATTTAAACAACACTTGAAACCTGAAGTAAGAAAGAATGCCTTACAAGTCATAGACTTAATAAAGGAGAAAAGATGCGGTCGCATTAAGGGTAGAACCGTCGTGGACGGTCGTGGACAGCGAGGAAAGTATAACAAATCAGAAACTTCCTCATCCGCACTCACATTGGAAGCCTTTGTTGCAACATTAGCTGTAGATGCTTTAGAGGCTAGGGAGGTTGCAGTAGCAGATATAGCCGGTGCCTTCCTCAAGGCAGACCAGCCAGATTACGTTGTTATTAAAATGCGAGGCCCAGCGGTAACGGCGATATTGCAAGTTAATTCGCAGAAGTATGAAAAATATGTGGTGTCAGAAAGAAATGAAAAAGTAATGTATTTGAGGCTGCTCAAGGCCATGTACGGGACCTTGACAGCACCTCTCCTGTGGTATAAACTTTTCTCACGTACCTTGTTAGAATTGGGATTTATCATCAACAGGTATGATCCATGTGTCGCTAACAAGATTGTTAACGGCACACAGTTCACCATTTGTTGGTACGTGGATGACTTAAAGTTATCCCACGTCCAACCCGAAGAAGTGACAAAAATGTTAGAAATTCTAAATCAAAAGTTTAACCAAATGTCGATCACGCGAGGTACGAAACATACTTACCTAGGTATGAACTTTGAACTGAAGGAAGGTAAGGTGATTTTAGAAATGGCATCATATTTATCTGAATGCATCAAATCGTTTGGAGAAAGCATAACATCTAGCGCAGCAACTCCGGCAAATAAATCGTTGATGTCGATAAACGAGAGCGCAGAAAAATTATCTGATGAGAAACGAGAATTGTTCCATCATATTGTTCAAAAATTGTTACACATTTGTAAACGAACAAGGCTGGACTTACAAGTGGCTATTGGGTTTTTATGCACGCGGGTAAGGAGTCCAACTACACAAGACTGGCTGAAACTACGGCGAGTTTTGCAATATGTTCACGGTACCTTAGACCTCAAAAGAGTGGTTTCCATTGACAATTTTGCGAGAATTGATATTTTTGTTGACGCCTCACACGGGGCTCACGCTGATTACCGTGGACAGACAGGTGGGTGTATGAAGATGGGTGCCGGTATCCTACATGGTCGATCATCGAAACAAGGCCTAAATTCTAAAAGCTCCACGGAATCTGAGTTGATCGGGGTAAGCGATTACATGCCATACCCCATTTGGATTTTGAATTTTTATAAAGAACAAGGTTATGAGATTGGAAAAGTAGTGCTTCAACAAGACAATGAAAGTACCATTAAAATGCTCACCAATGGAAGACAATCATGTGGTCCTAAATCTCGTCATATCGGAATTCGATACTTCTGGTGCACAGACAGATTGAAGACTATGAGGGCGGAAATAGTTCATTGCCCTACCGCTGTCATGCTAGGAGATTTCTTCACAAAACCTTTGCAAGGTAGACTTTTCCGAACTATGCGAGATGTGGTTCATGGACTGGTACCGTATGATGTTTTTATAGAAGAGTCTATGAAAAAGGATGTAATTTCAAGTGTGGTTAGCGAATTGAAAATGATGAATGAAAAGAAAAAGGAAAAGGAAATTTCGACTTATCAAGAGGAGCGTGTTGGAGAATGCAAAGATGAAGAGAGTTCGAAGTTGAAAGTAAAACGAGTTAGGTTTATTGATGGCGTCGAAAACTCAAGATTGAAAAATATAAGAACGTACGCAGAAGTAACAAAAGCACGTACGAATCAGTAGTACTATACGGATATAATTTTAGATATTTGAATTAGTATAGAATAGAATGAGAATGAGTAATATTCTCATTCTATAGAGATAAGCAATATTATAATCGGATTTATCGTCTATTATAAGGTAACAGGGTTTTCATTGAACTCAGTGTGTTTACAACAATCTTCTTCTTCTTCTTTTCGCAATCAACTAACTACTAACTAACACCAAATAACTAACTAATTAACTAACTCTCTAGAGAGAGTTTTAGGATGATGGAAATATGAATTTGAATCAATTCAGTGATGGATGCCATCCTATCTACTGCTATGTAGAAATTCTTCGTACGTGTTGCACGTGATATGGAGTAGGTGCCACGGAGCAAGTGTATGTCAGTGTCAAGAGAAGGATTCCTGAAGATATATAGGTAGTGTGTTGTTGGGGTTTATACATGTGTAGGAGAGCAATAAATCTGTCATCTACGGAAGTACCAAAATGGGTCGCCTATATAGAAGAAATCTATTCATTATTCTTGAGGGTGTATAAGATGAGTAGTGACAATTTGTTTCTGTGTTTTTTTGACAAGTGCGTAGATATAAATAAATTGGTCAGTTCCTAACAACCCTTCAATTTCAGTTACTCATTACTGTTCATATATTTTTGTTAAGAATAGTTGATCTTTGCCATATCCATCATCATGAGAACTGCTTCCATCGTCACCTTGCTTGCCATTGCCTCCTCTGCTTTCGGGTTTACTCCACATGCAGGAACTTTCGGAAGAAGTCGTGTTGCCTCCAGCCTTAAAATGAGTGAAGAGTCAGTTTCGACAGGGACTGTCAAATGGTAAGTTACGTTTGCGTTTGTGTTTGTGTTTACGTTTACGTTTACGTTCTACAGAATGAATCTACCTCCATTTCATCTATCAATGTAGTCAATGTATTTGTGCAATGTATTTATTCAATGTATTCAACGATTTCTGACCCAATAATGAATGTAATGTTGATGTTGATGTTTCAAGGTTCAACACCGTGAAAGGATTTGGCTTCATCGTCCCAGATGATGGATCTAGCGATGTATTTGTACATCAAACAGCCATTACCGCTGATGGATTTCGTTCTCTCGCAGATGGAGAATCTGTTGAATTTAAGACCGAAGTGGACGATACCGGAAGACGTAAAGCCATGAATGTCACTGGGCCAGGTGGAGTCGCCGTACAAGGAGCTCCTTACAGGCAAGAAGAAGATTTCGGAGGCTACTAATTTCATTTCCTGGATGGAATTCCTTTGGAACCATATTCGAACTTGCAACATGCTAATGCACATGTCCATGTTCATACGGAACCGTCACCACATCTTCCATTAACGTAACAGTAACATACAGATTAAAGATTCAATAAACATAATTATACTATTTGAAATGAGATCCCTTTTATCATTTTTTTTATGTATCTGTATGTATTATAAAAGTCTAATTGGAACTGTCCCTTTATCGTTCCTTCTATTTGATTCATTCTACAGCATCTTGATCTATTTTGACACCCAACAAACAAACGAATGAAGGAAGTAATAAAGGAAGGAATACAGCAAAAATGACAGCCTATTATTATTTCATTACCATTATGATTATAAAACAAACAAATATAGGCAAAATGCAAAAGAATGATTTCTAGTTAGTTTCCATCCGTACCTGCTTCTGATCCAGGGGAAGCAGATGATGGCGGTGCGGATTCATTTCCATTTCCATTTCCACTTCCAGTCTCTTGGTGGTCTTCCGAAGCATTTGAATTATCTGTATCATTTGAATTATTCGTATCATTTGTATCATTCGTATCATTCTCTTGCTGTTGAGATTCTCGTAAACTGGCAGCAATCGCCATCTCCATTTGTTCTTCCTCACTAACACCTCTCAATAACAATGCCGCCGTCGCTCCAGCTTCGGCAGACATTCCTGGAAACCTATCTCTTCTCCCCTGTCTATGTCTGTGTATTCTTCGTGGAAGGGAACTTTCTTCTTCGTCATCCATATCATCGTCCTCCCTACGACCCGACTCGGCAGCCCTTCTTGCCATAATGGCATGTAACATAGTGGGAAAACTGGAACGTAGATTTTCGGGAGCTTCACCATCCTCATTCGAGCCTCTTCCTCGAGTACGTCTTCTGGTGGCCTCTTGCTCCATACTCAGTAATAACGCTGCTTCCAACACCACTAAATCATCTAAGGTTTGCACACGACCTTCTTCTCCATTATTGTGATTGTGATTATGGTTGTGATTGTGATTGTGATTGTTCTGTTCAAACGCTCTCATCATTTGATTCCAATTTCTTCCTCGTGAATTCAATAGTCCACGAGACAATAAGCCTCGTGTCCTTCGAATCCGATCGGAATGAGTACGGCGATAAGTCTGATCATGCTGTATACGTCGCTCTTCTGCCTCACTGTCCATCCTTCGTGCGAGAGGATGATTGTACTGTTGTCTCATTTGATCTTCAATTCGTTTCCGTTCTTCTGGAGACATGGCAAATCCACATTCTTCTGAAAGTTCCGAAGACGTCAAAGATTCAGAACGCACCCTCGACAGACTGGATCCGAATTCTCCTTCTTTTGGTTCCTTGTTCTTTCGTTTTCCCATCACTGCTTTTTCTTCTTCCTCTTCTTCTTCTATTTTCATCAATTTGTCGAGATTTTCGCTCACTTTGAGTAACTTGACTGTAAATTTCTCAGTATTGCAAAAAGGACAGGCAGCATTTTTATCATTCATTGGCTTCACTTGTAGGTAACATTCTGTACAAATATTGGCTTTGCAACAACTCGTTTCATTCACTTTGCAATAGTTCAAAAAACAAATTGGACATTCCTTATCGGTAGCCTCTAAAATTGTCTCATTGCCTGGCAGGCGTGGTGCTATCTTCCCATCACCTATTAATCTCCGAATAGATCGATCATCCCATGTACAAGTTGGATATAATCTAGTATGTTGATTTGATTGTCACAAGAGAAGTAAGTAATGAGTAAGAATCATTTTTCATAAAAAAATCCACATCAACACATCAATTCATAAATACATCCATACATGGATACATGAATATCTGCCAACTAACGAACGGTCCGTTGAAATCTCATAAAATTAGCCGGGGAGTGTTCCCATGCGGCTAAATAAGATTCACATTGGTGACAATCTGACGTCATATAGCAAGTCCAACACATTAAGTAAAAAATCGGATGGTCAATTTAATTACGAAATCAAGTTGAAACCAAGTCACATCATAGAGACCAACGCAGTCGGCATTTTGATTGGGATTCCTGGCCAGATTGAAAAACCTCGTTGTTTCGAAAATCTTGGGCGGGTATTCCTTCCATCCTCCCGAAAATCTTCTGACCATTGACAAAGATTGTCAACTTCGAAGAGACTCTTTCTTCCAACCCAAAACAATTCGTTTGATGTACTTACCCACTAGGTTTGCACATCTTATCTAGTTCGCTCCGTGATAATCCAAGACTATTTGACGGCCCTCGACGTAAGAGGCCGATGTTGGGTAGACCACTTCCATTCGAATTGCTTCTTTCTCTATGACCATGCCGATCGGATCCATGAGAATCGCTGTTGGAAGATGATGGATGATTTCCCATTTGGTACTAGTTGGAATATTATATTTCGTTTCTTTTTGCTTGTCGTTTGTTGTGTTTCAGGAAATAATAATAATAGTAGTTACTGAAATCACAACCCTCTTTACACGAATGATTCCATAAAAATATAGAAAAAAAGAATTTCAGAAGAAAAAGAACTCTGCTGTTCAGGATGATGAAGCTATACTTAATGCATCCTTGAAGATAATTCTTTTCTCGTCAGTACATTCCTACTATCATCTCCTACAAATCTACGTAATTTGAAAGTTCCAGTGTTTTGTATCGTAACTAATAATACATGACTGCTTTGGATTTGACCGAGCCGAGCAACCAAGAAATATTTTCCCGAGAGATGTGAATGATGTGTGTTTGTTAGTTCCTCCTGAGAATTACTAATGTTCCTACTTAGATGATGTCATCGTCTTCTCTCCTAACAAACAAAGGAATATTTGCCAAACACTAAATTGAAACAACTTTCAAGTTATTATACTTTGTCAAAGGTGAAGGTCACAATTTAAGAAAAAAACAAGGGCTTTACTCTTCAATCTTTGGAAATGAATGAAACAGTCTAAACACAAACTCCTCACAAGCCTTCACTTATGATTTGGGAATATGCAAGATTCATTAAATCTATCCATTGTGTGTAGCTGATGATGAATCCATTGTAGAGATTCCATTAAGTTTCAAGTTTATAGTAACTTTATAACGCTCAATAATACATCGCCTCGTTGAATTTGGATATTTATCTATAGTGGTATCATCAAAACTGCTGTCACTGAGAGTACGAATGGATTAAAATGGTTGTAATACAATTTGGAGCTCCGAAAAATAAGATTGCGTGCTGGCCTTCATGTTGGGATAAATATATGAGTAGAAATATGATTAGAAATATGATTAGAAATATGAAAAAATATGATAGCATATTTATGCTAAGGAAAAGGTAAAGCTTTTTATAATTATTCGCCAATTGTCCAGAGAAGTTTGGCAGAATCGATCACGTCAATAAGACCAGTCCAATCGGAAGGTAAGAAAACTGTATCACCAGGAACACAACGTCTTGACGATCCATCGGCAGCATTAGTAAGAAACATTGTTCCCTCAAGAATATGAAGGAAGAAACGCGCATTGTTACTTGGAACGGAAAATGAAGCACCCTTGTCACAAGTCCAAGCACCAACTTTAGTTGGACCAACATCATAAATTACTTTTGTAAGGCCCTTATCTTCTGCTCCAAATATTGATTCAGAGTTGGCGGAAATCATGTGTTCTGGTGCAAATTTATGATAATTTTCAACTACCGTGCGAATTGGAAAAGATGGCTCTTCAACGTTAGGATGATCATTGACTGCCCAAATTTTATGAATAGGAGTATAAACATCCCATCGACCTGTATGGCCTTTTGGAATTATCACAGTATCACCTGGACCAAAGTAGTGTTTCGCACCATCCGCATCTCCCAAACATCCATGTCCCTCTAAGACGTAAAAAATTTCAGTGTGAGCCTTTGGGTTTGGTGAAGGCCATCCTCCTTCAGAACAGTACCAGGCACCTACACGAAAGCTACCATCATCATCTAATTTTCGTGTGGCATCTGCTGGTGTTCCCCAGTCAGCTGTACCTCGTGCTCCTTTGGATTCCATTTCTTTTACGTCAAAGTAAGACATTGGAGCATGAGTGTAATCCTCTGGATAAGGTTGGTAAGTTGCCAAATAATCTAAATATGATGTTGAAAAGATTGCAGATGGTTTCTTGTTTGCATCCTTAAAAGAGTGCGTCAAAGGTTGGACCGTGAGAAATGCAGAGCATTTTTGGTGGAAGAGGATCGCAAATAGTACAACTTTTTTCAAAATGGCCATTTTGATGTTGTTGAATGGATATCTTAGATGATTGTAATCCAGCAGTAAGCGTGAAACATACAATTTTTCAAAGTGAGTTTATGACGCACGTACGACTGAAGTTTCGACACCATGACGTAAGGGATTGATTACAACATTTTAAAAATGGATTTTGTCAACAATACTACTGCTTTCCTATTACAACAGTTTGTGTCAGAAGTTCTCTTCAGATGAATTTTAAGCAACATCATTCTTTATATATTCCATAATATAAAAATGAGCAGCTACTCACAAGTCAACGTTAAAAATCAAATCCATAATGTGCATTTTCATACTACAAACACAATCAATATAAAATTATTACTTCATGTTGGGTGATAATTTATTGAGAATTGGAACTATTTTAATGAGCATCTGAACATAGGTTCAACATAAAAGATACAACACTATTATGTTTTGTTGAAATATAAGGAGACCAACAAAGTCGTTTTTTCTTTAAAAGATATTTTCAATAGATTCAATGACCTGCTTACAAAAATAAGGCATAGTAGAATACTCGATTCTACATCCATCCAAATGAATCCATTTTATCTTTCTGCTGCTTCCAGTACAGCAGTGTCTTTGATGGAGTATTTTGATATTTATTAATTATTTTTCCTTTTTATTTGATTTTTTTAAATAAGTTGGAAAATCAATTTAAACAGCAGCAGCATATTTTGCATCAAAAATTGAACATAGGAATTTCAACGTATTATCATACGATTCAAATAGAAGGTTATTTCGGTTTCTGTAACAGCAAGTTAAAAGGTCGTCACAAGAAAACCTAAGAAGAAGTCGGTCGACATGCGAATTATTTTTGATTGATTCTTGATTCCATGTCACAACTATTTTTTGAATAGAATTGACATCAAACTCATAACCGACCAATCGACTCAAATTAGATAGTCTTTCAAAATTGTATATCTGTCCCCTTCTCTACAAGACGAGAAAGAAAACGATAGCCATTTGCTGCTAATCCCATTTGTGAATTCTGCAACCAGAATGAATCCCGATAATTCAGAAAAGAGTACAAACGGTTTCCAACCTGCTGTTTTTCATGGTTCGCGTGATCCCTTTTACAGGTCACAGAGTAATTTCACTTTTCAATCGTCCAACAGTTCTTCTACAGCAACAAATTCATTATATTCATCCACGAAAAGACAAAGAGAGGATGATTGTAGTTCTGATGGTACCCTCTCCTCCACGTTGTCATTTCAAGCTTCGTCAGAGAATTCTGCATATCACGTCCCCCATCATCAATCCCTGTATTATAATAATTGCAGCAATGACTCCAATTTCGAAGTTTATCCCACATCATCCTTCAAACGTATGAAATTAGAGCATAAACCCCACGGATCAATAAATCCAGCTCCAATAGTAGAATATAACACACAAACTCAGGCTCTTGCGCAAAATGGACATCAATCTTCTACTATGCATCAAGATACCTCAATGAATTATGGATATAACGATCACGTTAGACAAGAACCATTTCAAACAAATATTCCCGTGTCTATTTTACCAGCACAGATAATACAAAGAGGAACAGAATTACCAAATAATTGTAGCAATGATCATTCTCAACATTATTCCTCAGTTAATAAGCTTTTAGGAAGTTTGCACGCAAATAGAAGAAATCGAGAAGATCCAAATGCATCCGCTCCTCAGCATACAACTCTGCATAGTTTGGCAAATGTAGGTTTGTATGAAAATGTTAACATTACGTTGCAACCACGACGCCGACAAAACAAACGTGCACTATTGCATACCACTTCTAGTCTCTACTAATATTTGAGAAAAAAATAATAGTTTCTCTTTGATAGTTGTTCTATTATAAAATAGATATATTTACTTTCAATATTTTTATTATACACTCATACTAAAGAGGTTGTTGATGAAATCTATTTTGTTATCAATCATAGTACGCTTTACTGTCATATAGATCGTTTAGTCTTTTCATAATTCAATCAACAATGTTATAAATAGAGTTCCTGTGAGTGTTTCTGAAGCGTCGCAGTGCAGAATAATTTATTTTAGCGAACATGAAATGACATTAAATTAAATTAAATTAAATTAAATGAATAAATAATATTTCTTAATAAACAGATAGTGCAACTTATGAGAATGTTCCTGTGCTAGGAGATTTGACAACGTCCTGTTATTAAAAAATGTAACAGTTTAATTTATTCGTAGATGTAATAGATCAGCAAGGACTTATTACCTTATTATTTATTATTAAGCTTGCATTGTTGAATCAATATCTGTTTGTAGTTATGATTCTATTTGTAAGGTTTGAACCAATTTTAAAAGAGACAAGTTCATTACTGCTGTTGCAGCTTCATGAACACACAAAGCAATTCCAACTCAGAATTCCTCAAACGAATTAAAATTTCTGGTACCGTGCTTGGGATCATCACTTTCGTAGGATTTTAGAGCTCGTGCAATGCATTTTTAATCACGGACGTTTAAGGTGCTTTATTTTTAAGCCCAATTGAAAAAAGAGAAAAGTTAGACGTTAAACATGCTTAAGGAAAACATGCGTGAAGGATTCGCATCGTTATGATGGATGAACGGGATAATTCAAAAAGGGATGAACTAAGAATGAGAAATAACGATGAAAACACTTATAGGTATACTAGATCATTAGGTTCCCGTTGCACTCTTCACTTAAGGAAAAACTTTTACTGTAAGACTAAATTAGTGGAAAAGATGGAAAATTCAAGAATCTTGCTCTCTCTATATTCAAAAAACATTTGATTTCCCCATGAAAGTTTGTCTATTCGTACAACCCTCATTAAGCTGTAGCTTACCACTTATCTTTTTTATTAAGTACATGTAAGAATTTCGATCAAACATTCTGAAAGTCCATATGTGAGCATTTAAAATCAGTAGTATAAATTTTCAAGAACCATGAGAAAGAATGAAAAGAGAGATGAAGACGACCATGAATGGTCAAGTTTGCCAGGACGAGTGAAAAGAGTAGAGGCGGTGAATAATTGGATAATCTTGGCTATAATTTTGTTGGCTTACAAACAATTGTTTGGACAGGAGCAAAAAGTGTTATACGTACCAACAAAAGATATACTTTCTGTCCAATCGTCTGATGTCCTTTTCGGATCCAATCATCAAAAATATCAAGAAAGATTAGAGAAAAAAACAGGAATGAATCTCAGGTTTAAGAGTGACGATACTTCAAAACCAACATACATAAAAGAAGATGTAGATGTATCACATTCTAAAAAATTGATAATATCAGATTCTTTGAGTGACTCATTAGTTCAAGGCTCGCGATGGAATGAGCCATCGAACATAAATAAGCCTCAAACTGAATTAGGCACTGATCATTTTGCTGTTGCTACCGATAAAAAAAGTAGTGCTCACTTGGCGTACCGTCATGATTCCAGTTCACCGCTATCGTACAAAGATAGTGGTATTAACAATATCTTACTTAAAAAGAAGAATGAGAATACAGATTATGACCGTTTGTATAAATCCAAGCTTGATGCTAAAAGGGAATTAAAACATCCTGGAGATAAGCATATTTTAGATTATGGTTCAAAGAACTCAGCAGGTGGTCGTAAATTACAGATTGAAGGAACAAACACAACATGCAATGGTACCTTATTTCATCTGGAATTGCGACTGGGACAGAAGATAGATCAGAAATCATGGGAACTTTGGGATGACAACAGCACCTCAATTGTTGCAGTTCAAAACTTCCGTTTTGTCGGTACATTCGAGCAGAAAAGTTTTACAACATGCTTAGTTCCGGGCCCATATACATTTATTCTTAAGGACGAATCTGGGAGAGAATTTAGTTGTGATTTTAATGGACCAAGATGCTATGATATTTTTCTAAATAACCAATTGTTATTGAAAGGTCATTCATTTGTGGGAAGAGCTATTGAGCATAAGTTTGACTCCTCGGCGCCATGTGTCATCGCAAATACTGTTGTTTTAAATTTTGATCAAAACACTTCAGACGCAGTTTGGTCAATTCGAGATTCGCTGACAGGTGAAACAGTATCTTTTGAATCTTTTGATCAAAATAATAATGACACCAATAGCACCAAAGAATCGTATCTTGCATGCATGCCGGCAGGTTCTTACTCATACGAAATATTCCCTAGAGAGGACCAACAGCTTTCTTGTAACCATACCAATACAACAGATGAATGCTTCAGTATGACGATTAATGATGCAGTTTTTATGTCTCAAAATGAGAATTTTTCGAGAACGAGTGGTTTGTTTTATATTTCTAAAGATGGATATGGCCATGAAGAGATTTGTCCCTTGACCCCTATATTGGCACCTTTAAATTCTTTTAATGGGCATATTTTTGATGAAACCATATCACGAAAGTTAGACTTAATTTATTCACTGTCCTCGTTTGACGATGTCCACAATCCTAGTACTTCTCAATATAAAGCAGCCTGCTGGATGATTTATGATGATACTCATCAGAATGATGTGCTGAATAATAATTGGATTGAACGCTACGTGTTTTCAGTTCTTTTGTATGCAATGAATGAGGTCGTACAGATTCTTCCAAAGCATATATGTGATTATGATAAAACAAGAGTAGAATGTGACACAACAGGGCAAATCAAAGCTATCGATTTTGGTGCGTTTTTTGGAATTATTGTTGTACGTCTTCACTAACCAGATTCCAATTATTAAAATCGACTCACAAATTTCTTTGAATCTATAATTAGGTGCGATGAATATTCAAGGAACTATTCCCCCCGAAATGACCTTTTTCCGACAATTAGGTAAGCTCCAATCCCATAGTACATTTTCTAAGACTTCATTTTTTCTAATTTATTCTACTTCTGAAGAACTGCTGGATCTCAACAGCAATAATTTGGTAGGCTCAATTCCCTCAACTTTGGGTGAATTGATTCGATTAAAAGAATTGAGATTAGAAGTAAATAATCTCGATGGAACACTTTTTTCAGAGATCGGTAACTTGATTAACTTAGAAGTTTTGACGATTGGTTCAAACTTTATTGAGGGACCCTTACCGTTTCAACTAGGATCATGCAAAAGTCTTAAACTCTTGAGAGCAAATGGAAACAAATTAGAAGGCCAAATTCCGGCTCATATCTATGACTTGATCAACCTCCACGAGCTATCGTTATCAAACAACAATCTGGGAGGGACGATTTCTCCTAGAGTAATTCGACTCGATAAACTTCAATTTGGTATGTTAAATGACTTTATCGTATACGTCAAGAATTGCTTACCTCACACTTTACACGTTGACCTTTATTATTTAAGCTCACTTAGAGAACAATGAATTTCAAGGCAATGTTCCGAGTGAAATTGGCATTTTGCCACTACAAGAGTTGATTTTGAGTAATAATGTGTTCACCGGTACATTTCCTGGAGTGATGGGGAGTATTTCGAGCCTCGAATTACTATTGATGAGTAATAATATGTTGAGTGGGACAATTTCAGACTCTTTCCAAAATTCGCACAACTTGACAACAATTGATCTTTCTAGCAATTTATTTACTGGAACTATTCCCAGCTCAATTTGGGCTTTGGATAATTTAAGAGAAATAAACCTAAAAGACAACATGTTTAAAGGTGAAGTAGCAATCGATGATTGCTCAAAGTACGATGTTCTTGGCATCGATAATTCTATGTGGCTTGACGACAAACCAATCATAGATTGCACTTGCTGTGATATTGAGGAATGTCATGTATGGGAAATTACAGGAACAAAAGCCCAAACCCCCTGTCCTCTAAGCAACAGCTATTCATTTAAATTTTACAATTTATATCGAATCAAAGACATCCATTCCCGATCGATTCAAAGTCGTGGTAAATTTGCTAAATTTGATGAAGCTCAAGTGTGCTTGTCTCCAACCGGCTGCTATACATTTTCGTATCGTGATGAAACCAGAACTACTGTAGAATATGATAGGATGTTCTCATCTGACTCGAATAATCTTGTAAGAAATGGACAATGCAGTGATGTATCTATTTGTGGTGTAGATTTTTCTTCGTCAGATCCAAGGAGAGTTATGTTGAATCATCTGACACAAACTGTGGATGTTGATATAATGAATCCCAATAGTATAAAACATCAAAGTTTATGTTGGATCTTGACGGAAGATAATTTGATTGATGCCTATAATGTTTGTGACGGCAGTCTTCTGCAACGTTATGTTATAGCAACATTCTATCTATCTACGGGATTCGTGTCAAATTTGAAAGAGCTTGGTAGTAAAGATACTTGTGAATGGGCAGGTATTAAGTGCAATGAGAATGGAAAGTTTGTTGAGGAAATTTCTTTGAGAGCTACATTTTTGAATGGGTCCATTATAAAAGAGATTGGATACTTGTCTCATTTGAAGGTTCTCGATCTGAGCCAAAACAATCTAGGAGGGATTATAGATCCTTTTATCATTGAACATTTACCAAATTTGGAAATATTTAGCATAGAGGACAATTTCATTAAGGGGGAACTTCCAAAGGATCTCTTTTCAACGCCAAAACTCCGTGAAATTCGTGTTAAGAATAATTTATTTACTGGAAGTTTGCCTGATTCAATACAATATTCGAAAGATCTAGGTGAGTTTTGAAGTTGTGAATTATTGTTTTATCGTTAGTATAGTCTCACTGATCATTTTATTTTGTGACAAAAGAACACTTTGACGTTTCAAATAATATTCTTAGGGGTACGCTTTCTCCAGAGATGTTTGCACCTCTTGGAATAAAGTATATTGATATTTCAGAAAATGTAGTTAGAGGCACGATCCCATCAGAGATTGGTATGTTGGAGAGGCTTAATGTATTGAAATTAAGCAGAAATAGACTCTCTGGAAGTATACCATCAGAGATGTTCAATGCAAAATTTATTGGAATGCTTTTGTTGCAAGGAAATCTTCTGACCGGGAGCCTTCCAACATCAATTGGAAATCTAGAGAATGCAATGACAATATGGATAAATCATAACTCACTGAAAGGCTCTATACCTACTGAGCTTTCAAACCTCCAGAATGTAGGATCCTTATTTTTTCATAGCAATAAATTCACTGGCACCGCACCAAGAATAGATAGTCCAGATTTTGAATTCTTCGCAGATTGTAAATCTGTTTTGGATTTTGACTGTCCTTCCTGCACGTTGTGCTGTGATGATCAAGAGGATTGCACTCCATATGACTCAGAGGCTGAGTCGCTATGGCAAGATTCACTTTTGCAGTTTTTGGCTGTACCACTTGCATCAGCTTTTTTGTTGCTAAATTGGCATTGTTTTGCGCGGTGGTGTAACTGGAATTGTTTACCCCGAAGAGATCCCTTAACTATTTACAGTGATGATTCTGTTTACAGTTACATTTTTACGAGGAGTCCTGTAGCATGGTGCATACATTTTGTGACATTGGGTCTTCAACTCTCTCTTTACTTTACATTTCTATGGGCTTCCGATCCAACAAATCCAAGTACCCTGTTGGCAGCTACTTTTAAATGCCTATGGGATAGTGACGATTGTGTTGTTACTAGAGTACCGATACAACCGCTTGCCTGGCTACTTTTTTTCATCATGACGGGTCTTTACCTCATCCCTGATATAGTAGATGGGTTCTTACAAATAAGAATGGCCTTTGAATCTCCATTTTCGATGAGATTTATGATCAACGGGTTCTTTTTGATGGCGTTATCAACAGTTTCTATCACTGCTTCGTATTCCTTTAATTTCGCTACAGCTGCAACAACTACTGATCTAGTTATAAATGCAGTAATTCTTCTGTTCATTAACGATTTAGACGAGCAGACAATGGCTTGTTTAGAAAAGCTTGTTCCTGAGTGGAATGAAGCTCGTGTCGAAGAAGTTCATAAGTACATGAAAGCAAGACAAGCCGTGGTAGAGGAAACAGAATTTCGTCGCACAAGTACCACAGATAAAGACTATGAAGGCTCCATCCAAATTTCTTCGCCAGTATCACCAGTATCTGAACAGGATTCAACTTATGTGTCTGCTCGCTCTGAAGTAAATTCTCCTTCTTCTTTCGTAGAAGATTTTAGCTCAATCGCCGTGTCGACATCATTCGATGAAGCTAACCTAACCCCTACTCGGAAACAATCAAAACTTTGGTCGATAAGGGCAAATGCCTCAGCTGTAGAAATTCGATCAAAAATGGGACCTTTATCAATGAAATCGGATTCTTATTAGATTATAAAGATCTCAAAATCAAATGCATCAATTAATGAATACAATTTTAGGCATTAATAGCAATAGAAAATAAATTAAAACCTTAAGAAGTTAGCAATTAAGAATATCATCACGGTGCAGCTATATTCAAAAGCTATGATAGTAATGACGACTTGATTTGATACATTAAATTGATTTCGACCATGCTCTATCTCTCCAGCAGATAATAACAAAGATGTACTGAAAATATTGAATTCCGAAATTTTTTTTGTGAGATGTTAGCCAAATTAAAATTCAACGTAGGAGAGCTACACGGGAGACATATCACAACTAATTTTCTCATTTTGACGTATGTAAGGCCATGCTCGTAATCGTCACATGTTTGATAAAAAATCGGTTTGAAATTAGCAATTTTTGAAAACATTTTTGGAGGGAATTCTTGTTTCCACCAACTCATTTTTGAGTTACGCTTCAAGTCTCACAAATACGATCTGGACTGATAGAAATACTCATCAACCGATGTCTTCACCACAAAATTCACTGAATAATAAAAGCGGAGTCTCAAGCAATGACACGTTTTTGCCAACTCCCATGCAAAACTCTTTGAGTTTTCCTTCGTCGGTTGTCTCGAGTGCACTTTCCAATAACGCTCAAATCACATCGGCTGAACTAAGCGTCTATCAAAAGTATAGTCAAAGTAACGAGCATATAAGATTCGGCTCTGAATTTATACTCGATCCTTCTGATGGCACCCCTATTTTAGATGAGCATTCAAATCCAATATCGGTAGCCAAAATATTAGCGACGAAACCATTGAAGCGGGATTTATGTACTCGTCCTGGGCCTGGTAATCGCCAGTTAACTTACATGTCAGGTGAAAGTGTTACAAGAACATTAAATGAAATTTTTGGGTTTGATGGATGGTGTTTGGAAATAAAGCAATCCAATAGAGAGGTAAGTTTTCTTTGCAATGTGCTTCTATTTTGTTTACTCCTTCTATTTGACTTTTTAATAATGAATCACATGATCCGAAAATTGCATGATGATAGGAATGTGTTAAAGACGAAAAGGGTAGATATCATGTAGCCTATACAGCGTTTGTTAGGCTCACGCATAGGCGCTCAGGTGCTTTCAAAGAAGATTGTGGGGCTGGAGATTCAATTGACAGACAATTGGGTACAGCCATTTCGAATGCCTTGAAAGCAAGTGTCACTGATGCCATGAAGCGAGCTGCTAGGCATTTTGGAGACAAATTAGGTAACTGTAAGTCATTATTGTTTTGGTTACTCATGAGATGCTAAATTCCACTCACAAATATTTTCAAAATAATGTTTGAAAGCTTTATATCAAGGGAGCTTCAGCATAAAGAAAGCACCTATGAATCTTAAACATGCTCTCCACATTTATGGAGTAGAGCGCAAACAAGCACTCGGTGATATAAACAAAAAAAGTTTATGTCCGCCACGTACTCCTCTTTCTTTGGAGGCAAATAGCAAACAACATTCAGAGCAGAAATCCATTGTCCAAGCTAATACGGTGCCAACGCCTTCATCATCGATGCAATTGAAATCTGGCTCCATGAAAGAAGTCAATCTTTCTCCTTTGTACAGGGCCTCAAATACGACTTCGTCGCCCCAAATTATCCAAAAATCTACTCCAAAATTTTATGACGCTAAATATAACCCTACCCCTCCAAACAGCAACCATACATCGAGAGCGTTAAAAAACGAAGCATTAGCTGAAAAGAAAAGCACCCACTGTAAAAAATTGAATATGATATCTCCTATAGATCCTACTTATAATGGACATCAAAGTCCCCAACAAAATCAAGAACCAAATGGATCTGAAGGGCCAATAATGCAAAAACCTGATGTACAAAAAAACGCTCAAAATCCTTACATTAAGGCACCAACGGTTCCAAAACATAATCCATACATTTCGAAACCTAGCAGTATTCAAAAGGCTGTAAAAGGTACAAATAATCCTTACCAAAAGACTAAAAGTGCAAGTGAGTCTATTGGTGTTACGCAAGACCATTCATTGCAGCAATCCTCGATAATGAACCACAATCGTAACAATTTAGCATCGGGGTCTGTTCTTTCAAATATAACAAATTTGGAACGATCAGGTTCTAATGATTGTAATCAAGGATATTATGACACAAGAAAAAGTGGTGGAATTTTAAAAAGACCAGCCTCATCTCAATTATCAAAAAATTCTGAAACGAAGAGAACAACTGTGAATCCTTACAGCAAAATGAAAAGCTTCCTTTGATGCTGGAACTTACTACGCGTATTTTTATGATGTTTGAATCATTTGCTGCAGTATATATTGAACTTCACTTAAAAGGAGTTTATCTAATTTATTTCTAGCTATAAACTAAAGTCAAACTTCCTCTCCAAATACTTGCAATCTATACAAACAAGTGTAGTCCTCGTGCCCAGCATTATCTTCAACGATAAGGGTAATTGCCTGAACTGGTCTATTGTCACCTTCCGTGGATTCATCATCACCACCGCAAGATGGTTCAAAATCATCACTTTCAAGATCTGCATCTGGTGGCATTGTACACGAACCTGCAGATGGAGAAAACGAATCATCAATACTTTCAACGGTGTCTATTTTTTCGCTTTCGTCCTCATCAGTGCTTTCTGCAACTGTTGCATCATCGCTACCGACAGGAAAATATTGAACAACCCCTCCACCCCAAACATATTCACCACTCAAAACATTCCAATTATCCTCTTCATCGAATCCTTCTTCGCAGTCTTTTTCAGCAAAGTCAGAGTCAGGATCACAAGTGGAATATCCCTTGATGTGAAACAGTTTAGGCGCACTCCCTGATCCAATTCTCCTTTGTTCTTTGGTGAGGATTAGAGGTGACACATGATGGATTGCAATGGCTCGTACGTTAATAGGATGTGGAAAAAGAAACGTAATTTGACCTTCTTTCTTGCTAGGATTAGTAAGCATATCCATAGGCCAGCAATGTCCTAAATTAGTGTTCTCATTTTGAATCTCAGTGTGGGCATTCCCAAAGAGGGATAAAAGATATGTCACTTTGGACGATGAATACGTTGGGGATGTGTATGAATTGGAGTGAATAATTTGTGCATCCGGGATAAAATCGTGTAAAGACTGAACTAACGATGGATAAAACGCCTCATGAATCATTGATTTGAGTTGCTTTTTGTTGACACAGGATGGTTGCCTCTCCTCTAGAGATTGTGTTTCACTCAAAAAATCTTCTAAATATTGTTCCTGTTGTTTCAGTGATGGATCAAAAGTACGTGCAAGAATATTCTCCATTATCTTTTCTACGTTCGTCTGCAGCTCTTGTTCCCAGGGTTGGTTGGCATCAAATATAGAGTTCCAGGTATCATCTAGCTCATCAAGAGTTACATAATCGTCAGTGCTAGGATTTGGAACCGTGTAGGTTTCTTTAATCTCATCTTCCCCCGTCTCCGTTTTTTTTCGTGCATTTTGTTCCGCAAAATGAGTCATTTGAATTCGTTGTTGCAATTTTTGTAATTGCTTCCTATTGAGGCGGCGAATTTCCTCATTCAATCTTTCTGTTCGTTCCATGAGTTCCTTCTTTCTAGATTCTATTTCCTTTACCATCTTTTCTTTTTGTGATAACTTACTAGTCTCTTTCTGTAACAAATCAATATCACCTTTCATGACATCAATTTGATTACGAAACCTTAATTGGAGGGTCTCACTTTTATCGTCTAACATATCCTTTTCAGCGAGTTCGCTTGTACTCAAGCCTTTTTCAAGGTTCGTTATCATAGATTCTACTTCAGCTGGTAATTCAGTGGCTTTCGCCGAGAAATATTGAAAATTGCTCCATGACGAAAGAACGATTCCAAAAGCAAAGATCCATCGTGATTGGAATATATGATTTTTCATAGCTTATGCTCGCAGCTTGTTGCTGGATTCTTTTTTGTCTGCGTGTTGCAATGCTTCAAATTAAATTGGCGTTTGTGTGAGTCCAACTTTTATCGGTGGGAATCCAATCATGCTCTTGATGCAAGAACAAGTCGTAAGTTGATTTACTGCAAAGAATCTTTGGTACTGGATCCTACGTAATTCTACACGTCAAAAACTTGCTCATTCACTACGAGTATCAACTGATATCACCACTTTCGATTCCTTTTCCCAGGAAAAATGTAATGTTGTTGTGTTGTTGATCGATCTAAAAAATTAGTCGCTTCACAATGATCATGAGGAAGTAAAAAACAAACCTTAATTTGGGATATGCCTCTGGAATATTTATTTAAATTGGTGATGCTTGTTCAAAATCCATAAAATTAGAAATATCAAACAGTGTACATATTTTTATGGTTCTGAATCCCTGTCATCAAAGTTCAGAAACAATATCTCAGAGAAGGCATTTATGATATTTCCATTGGAAATAATTTGCATAGATTTTGACTCTTAAGCGTAACAACCTTACTTATTGAAAAACAAGGAAATAAATCATCAACTTGGTCCTAAAAGTAAAGTATAGCAATACATTACGTCTGAGACAAGTGATGTATCGGTAAGTGGTCAATGAAATGAAAGATACATAAATGTAAAGAAAAAAGTCTTTGTTGGACCTGATAACATAAAGTCAACTATTCCAACGAAAAAGATTGTCAAAATGTTTCAGCACGAATTCAATAAAAAAGATAAAATTAAAATATTACAGACAATTTATGAATTAATTGAGGACAAATATAATATGAATCAAACAATATATGCATTTTCTCCTAGATTTGGTATTGTCATTGCAGAAGAAGTAATATTTGAAAGCTTTTTCGCTAATGTATTGAAGCAGGGGACTTTTTTAGTTCTGGCTCCATCTTTGTAACCAGCTTTTCTTTCTCGACGAAGCTGTTCTTCTCTAGACACGATATTCCGAGCAAAGGATCCTTCCGTTAAGAAATTTCTATATAAATCCAAGTAAAGATTCGCATTTGGATTTCTAACAAAATAATATTGATATTCTTGGGGTGAATGAAGTCTTCCTAATATATTGTCAAGTGTATTCTTGGTAAGAGGAAGATTCTCATCTATCGCATCTAGATCATGCGGGTTTATCACAGAAACTAGTTGAGAAATTAGCCAATAACCTTTTGTGTAGGGGAAACCTTCTCCTTGATCATGTAAGACTTCAGCTTTTTCATCACGAAAATCATCTAGCTCTGAGCAAAATGGTGCAATCTCTTCCACCTGTTTCATCCATTCTACTTCTTCATCTACATCTGTACAGGATAGGAATGTTATTGGATTCCGCTCAGGATTCTCTCTATTGACAACAAAATCAAACACGTGTTGAACTTCACAGTCGGTCGGTACTCCATCAGTACACAGGTAATGTAAAGTAGGATCGCTGGAAGCTTCAGCAGCGCTTAATGATTCAACGAGTGAGCAAAGAGTTGGTGTCCCATTATTTGGAGTAATGGATGCAAAAGTCTGTGCAATCTCTGTATGTGCGAGAGTTTGAAAGTCGTTGATTGATTTACCGGCTCTTTGTAGGTGTATCCGATTTTCTGAGTTCATAAAACGGATCTCAATCGATTTTGTTGGAATAAATGCTAGAATATCCATCATAGTATGAAGACGAGTTTCAGCTTCCTGCCATCTTGTCATGGGAGTTCTATCACATGGAACGAGACCACGGAGTACATGTTCACTTGCTTCATTTAACATACTATCTGTGGAGACTTCCATAGATCCACTGTCGTCAATTATGAATTTCAAGTTATATAATTGCAGTGCCATTAGCTTGTTTATCATTCCTACAGGAATTTCATATCGCACAAAATATTCCGTAAGTCCATCTAAGAGTTTGGATCCATCCAAGCCACCTCCTGGTTGCGCAAATTCTTCCGTAAAATCCTCATCTTGCATAATTTCTAATGCAGCCACAGTGCTTTCTGCTAATTGCATATCCGTTCCCGTTGCTTTATATTGTTCTTCCATTGCATGAGCCACATCTTCCATGGAAGAAATGACGGCAAGAGGCTTTTCATCTGTTGTAGAAGGTACAACGCTGCTTCCAGAATGAAGGGCTACCCATTCTGTGTATTTGGGGTTTTTAGTCATTACCCCTTTTGTGAATATATATTTCTTCGGTGTACCAGCCATGTTTAATGATTGTTCCTTGAATGAGACGACTTTACCTTTTACGATGGTGAAAGGTTGATTTCAATGATAGAGAACACTGGGAGTTTTATCTTGTATTCAATCAACTGCCTTCTAAATAACATTAATGACAGATTTCTTTTGATTCACGATAACCACATTAAGAACGGAGAAGAAAACACAGAAAAGAGCATGCTCGCTTATTACCTAAATAATAAATTCCGAATTATCTAAGTAGGTAGTAATTTATTGTGATCAAAATAGTTTCTGACTCACTTAACAAAAACAACATTTATAGATTTGACGGGATCATGGTATATAGGTTGAAATGTACTTTTGTTAAGTATGGCAAGACAAAGGCATTGTGCAAAAAGAAGCTTACGGACCCTAGCTAGAAGGGAAAGTTTATCCCAAATTATTTTTATCTTATTTTATTATATAATATATTTATATATAAAATCGTTGCAACTAAGTCTTTCTGAATCAATCTTGCTTGCAAAGAAGCAATTCAAAAAGTTCTTGTCTCACGATAGGTTACTTACTGAATCAATCTTACTACAAAGAATGTAATATAA
>Ga0209092_10000909_pt1 | contig 29954 bp, 22 predicted proteins | sample FraStrMetagenome_FD_187446 | JGI IMG/M metagenome (GOLD analysis project Ga0209092, IMG submission 187446) | Marine eukaryotic phytoplankton communities from Arctic Ocean - Fram Strait ARC3M Metagenome (SPAdes) (version 2) | ecosystem: Environmental > Aquatic > Marine > Oceanic | place: Fram...
CATTTTATCAGGGTTTAAGACCAGATGGTATGGGCATTGATTACAATAAGATTGATTACAAATTTCAACCGATATATGAGAATAATAAACCAAAACCAAATAATTTAGGAAAGTAATAAGTTATTTCAAGACACACAACAAATAACAACTTAATCTTCTTTTGACATTGAGAGCTCAATATATTTTGAAGCTTTTTCCGCACTTTCAATAAGATTTTCTACAGGATTGTCAGGACCTGTAGCACCGGAAGGTCGTCCGATCCATGTAGGAATGAGCACACACGTGTCACTAAATTCCTGATGATGGGCTTTGTTTAGAACCTCACATTTTGAAATCCCATTCGGACGCCCAAATGTTCTATTTTTTGACATTTCCAATAGCATCTTACAATTTGCAGAATTCTATTGTAAAAGACAGAAAATATAAACTTGTCAATCGGAGGAAATAAATACAACACTTTCATACAAACTAGAACTTACGTTTCTATACCATTCTGCAGAAAATTGGAAATACAAGTCTTTACTACAAAATGCTGTATCTCCTAATTTTTCAGCGCTTATATCTTTTTCATAACCACCAACGCCTCCATCATAGACATAGCTTCCAGCATCACCTTTACTGTAATCGTAGTACAATGCATGACGTGCCCTATCTGGCATCCATTCACAACATGGATCAAATGCCACGATTCTGCTTACCAGTTCAGGATGGCGAAATGCTGAGTATACGCAAGTACCACCACCGAAAGAATGTCCCGAGAATGTCATATCGTTTACATTGAGTTTATTAACAAAAGAAATACCAAGAGTTTCAAGAAGTGCAATGTTTTTAGTATTGAGAGCAATGAAGGCTTTGGTGGCAGCAAGGAATTCATCACTTCGCTCTCCCACGGAAATACGCCATTTTCCTGTTTTATAGATAAAAATCATAGTATGAGTGAATGAATGGCAAGGGCACTTTTAAGAAAGAAAAAGATTCTACTCACGAATATGATCCAGTTCGGGTCCATGAAATCTCTTTAGAGAAAGGCACAAGTTGTTTGAAAACACGAAAGAAAAAGTATACAAAAGACAAGATATTTTTCTTGCTTACCTTTTCATAATCAGTATTGAAATTCACAAATGATCCATCTTCTAATTTCATAATCGGTGCTGATCCGTCAGAATGATTAACGACGAGAACCACAATTCCATTGGCTGCCATGGACATAACCTGATGTGAGTAAATATCAGCAGTACCATACAATCCATGAGAAAAAACAGCCATGGGGATTTTCCCCCCATTTATGCTGGAGAGTGGAACAGCATGTTTTTGCAAAGCGACATAAATTAATGTCCAGTACTGAAGAACAAACCCAAAATTTCGCATTTCGGGTGGAGAAGCAAGCTTCATAAAAATAGAGCATAACATTTTCCCAATACTAGGAGGCAGGTAAGGGGAATATTTAGTAGTGATGTTGTCTGTCGGATACAAAAGACGAACGCTTACAAAATCCTTCTTGGCGTTTTCAACTGGAAGGTAAAAGTCTACTACTCCAACTTTGTATTTTCCTTTCACAGGTGGAACTTGAACTGGAGGAAAAAGTGTACATAGAGCACCTGCAAAGAGCACTATCAGTCCTAACAGAATTGAAAAAATGAGACCCCAATTCGTTAGAAGCTGGGTCTTGATAATATATAGCAAAAAGTAGGGAACCATTGGGAAAGTGAGGGTCCACCTACTGGTGAGACCTGTCGATTGCAATGTCCATGCATAGGTAATGAGAAGAATAGAAAAATTAGTTGGAGAATATTTAGCAACTGTATTGAAGGAAAGAATGGCAAGTGTGATTGCATCAAACAAAACACGATTTTTGATCACATAGAGACCTCCGAATATCTCCATGGTTGCTCCTTTTTATTCTATTCTTATTGTTATAAGTTTTGTAGTTAAGGTTCAATTAGAGGAAACACGTTAATTAATAAACACGTAATCAATAGGAATTTTAAGATTTATGCAACATTTTAAAATAATTATTATTCAACAGTTCAACTAAAAAAAAAAAGATACCGTACTAAGATTGTTGTCTTCACAAATTCTCATCCATTTTAGCATGAAAGAATGACGACTTGAATTGAAAATGCTGAACAAATGTGAAAAAAAGTGTTACTAGTGTTGAATGGGGAGATGAGATATATGATCATGATAGAATCCGGCTTTTTCTATACAAAATAAGTGCTACTCTTCATTCTCGAAATTATGATGAAAGTTCCATTTATGTATCCTGAATCCAGATTTACATAATGTTTGCGGAAGTACTATAACTCATTTTTACTTCCAAAATAATAAAAAGCAGGCTATTTTTCTTTTTCGGAGACAAGGCTGCTGTCAGATCATGTGTGTCTGGTATTTACATTCTTTCGTAGATGATTTCAAAAACATCTAAAAAAGTAAATTCCGCTTTTCACATTCAGTTCTGTTGGAGAAAGTCAAAATAAATCAGAATTGTCAAATTGCTGATGAAGGTTACCATGTGCTCCAACCATCAACATACTCATTTTGAGTAGAATCCTACCTTAAAAAATATTCTGAATTTTATGGATATTCAGTAATACATATAACCATTTCATGGAAGGGGCATTGTACACGCCCTGGTAAGGGGGGGGCACAGCCGATTATTATTATACCTTCATCATCGTCCCGTTCAATACAGTCCGATCATCAAGTTACTTCAACAAGTTCTATGTACCATACGAGAAAAATTTCTCACCCCATTTGTAAAAAATGTCTCAAGTTTCACATCAACATTAAGCCAATACATAATGCTGCACATCGCCATTCAAAAACCTAACGGAAATAATTTTGTCACACCTAATTGTGTCCATTTCAACGTCAATACATATCGACAGGTCTCTGTCACAAAATTAGGCAATGAGTGAATCACCCAAAGCACCCGATAGTCCTTCTCTAAATAGCGAACCTTGCTTTGTATCCTTAAGTACGCATCGACCAAACCCCCATCCTTCCTTAAACAGCACACAGGATGAAAATGATCGCGAGGATGGGCACACAGAAACCCACAATTTACAACCTTTGAGACCTCTAGTTGAATGGATTTATCCAGACCACTATACCAGATCTGACAGTGAAGATAGAAGCAATGAATCATTACAGCAGCAAGAGAGTAGTACAATAGAGAGAATTCCCAGTACAGTAATTGTTGATCCTTCTCAAACCATAATTATTCCTACAATCGATGGAGAAATCGTAAAACCTAGACGATGCTATATTAAAATATTCGGGTTGCGCATTTGCGATGACAACTTTCTTACCAAAATCAATCCTTGTATCCTTTTCATAATACTCATAATTGGGTTGGCAGCTGGCCTTACAGGCGGATTATTACATTCTCCAGTAGGGGCACTTTCTCACGTTGAGTCAAATGATGTACCCTTTACAAGGTCGCCTTCAGTCGTGCCATCTATGTCTCCATCTTTTGATGCCAGAACCATGAATATTACTGAAATACTGTTGTCTGTGTCAGGAGATGTGATATATGATATAGATTCGCCACAGAATAAGGCATCGAGGTGGATTTTATACGAGGATGAAATGATTCTTACGTATGAAAGCTCTAATTTAGTACAGAGATATGCATTAATGGTGTTATATTATAGTATGTCAGGAGAGGAATGGAACAATAATGACGGTTATGGATCAGAAAAGCATGAATGTGACTGGTATGGAGTAGGGTGTAATAATTTTTCATTACAATTGGTGATCATTCATCTCGAACGTAATAATTTAGATGGAAAGATACCTCAAGAAATCGGGTCTATACGTCAACTGAGGAAATGCTTCTTAAAGTTTAACAGAATAGATGGGAGTATACCATCATCCATAGGAATGTTGATGCAACTTGAATTATTGAACATAGAACAAAACGATATATCAGGAACAATTCCTGACGAAATGAAAAATTGCAGAAGTCTTCAAATCATCAGGGCTGGTGTAAATGAACTTATTGGAACAATACCTACTTTTCTTGAAGATCTACGGTTTTTGCAAATTATAGATTTGAATAATAATAAATTGACGGGAACTTTACCTTCAAATTTGTCAAATGTACAGCTACTGAGAATATTAAAGCTTGACGAGAACAAATTGATAGGCACAATACCTTCTGAGTTGGGCAAATATCAGTTTTTGGAATTTCTTGATCTGGGAAATAATCAACTTGAAGGCACGATCCCATCATCGTTGAGTAATATTGGGTCTTTGATAGGCTTACTGCTTGAGAACAACATACTATCAGGCACAATACCCAAGGAACTAGCAATGCTAACAAACTTTAGAGAAATTCTGATATGCAATAATCGTTTGACAGGAACAATACCATCCAGTTTTGATCATTTGCATAATCTTCATACTTTGGTGCTTCATGGCAATATGATAACAGGCGAGATAAGTGAGAAACTTTGCAGTTTTTCTATATGGCGATTGACTTCTGATTGTCTTGGTATAGAACCAGAGGTATCATGCTTGTGTTGCACTCATTGTTTCTAGTTATAAGGACAAGAAAATCTTGGTATAAGATGTTCATTACGTTTACTTCTGTTATGTTTGATATCTTTCGTTGCAGAGTGGGTTAACAAATATTAAATAAGTCTTGTGTATTTTCAAAGGAATCATAATTTACATGACTCAATGTTCGAAAGTATGACGACTTGAAATAAAAATGCTGAACAAATGTGAAAATAAGTGTTACTAGTGTTGAATAGGGAGATGAGATATATGATCATGATAGAATCCGGCTTTTTCTTTACAAAATAAGTGCTACTCTCCAAGCTCGAAGTTATGATGAAAGTTTCATTCATGTATCCTGAATCCAGATTTATATATTGTTGTTAAATGTTCTAGATCATTCATCTGAAATTCTGAGTATAGAGAGAATATAAACTCTTGACAAGCATTCTTGTTTTGCTTTTTATTGTGACCTTCTTTCCCATCGAAATCCGATATTTTCAAGATCTTTGATTCTATCTAGCTTCAACAAATTCTCTCTTTTCTTGTATCTCTATTTTCCCATAAACTCATTGATTGGTTTGATGGAAACATTATTTGAATGATATAGATATGAAAGAAAAGGGACAAGACCCTTGTCACCATAGTTCTAAATATGATCAAATGATTGAAGAAAATGGATATCTTCATGGGCTTTTACTCAGCCATTGGCTGACATACAAATCGAAACTAGATACAAGCAGCAACATGAATTTTATAATGTTTCTATTAGTTAGAAATTATCTATCTATAGCCCCATATAAAAACCAAAGATAATTCGTGATTGACTCATTTTGGCACGAAGGATCCAACATTTATCCACCAATGTGTCGATATCTATATCTTTTCTGAAAATGTATTTTGAATCAGTCGTGCTTGACGAAGGAACTTTGATGCTCGCTTCGATTGTATTGGAAACCATAAAGAAAACCTCACGTAAGTGGAGTCCTATATTCATATGGCGGCTGCTCGAAAAGCGAAGATAAGGAATATTAAAATAATAATAATAATAATAATAAAAACAGCAGCAATTTGAAAGAAGAGGTTGGGCAACAAACAAACAAACAAACAAATGGAACTCAGGTCGAACGAGAAAGAAGTGTCATCTCTTTTGGATCTTTATCAAGGTTTTTACAATGCCTCTGTCACCAGCGTATACTTAGATCAATCAGAATCGCCAAGCTTGCTTCTCCTTCAAAAGTATCCGATTCTAATCATTAAGAATTATATTCCATTCTGGGAAGATATTTTGTTACAAATTAAGAGTGATGATGATGCAGCAAACGGATCCAATGAAAATGTAACTACAACTTCTTCTAATGAAACTAATTCTTCTTCTACCAAGGAAACAAAATCCATGTCCATCACAGCAGCATTGGAATTGATATATTCCTTTCAAGAACGAATGAATAAATTAAACCCAAAAATTGATCGTTACCTGAAGCGTATGCAAGAGGTGAGAATATTTTTATCATTTGAGTGAATTTCCCCATTATGACATCATCATCAATACTCATACGTCTCGTTGCATATTCTTTTTGGTCTTATCGTTTGTTTCAAACTTATTGATAGACCGATCCAGTGACACAGGCTCCACGATATGGAGAGAAAACAATGAAGAGAGTCAAATCATTAATAACATTGTACAATGGATTAAGTTTAGCACTTGAAATTATAGTGGCAAATGAGACCAATCTCATTGCAAACCCTAAAAATTCCAATATTCATACACATACACCTCTTGTGATGTTAGCACTATTAGAAACATTATCGAAGGAAGAAAAAGAATATATTCAAAAACAAACCAAATTAAAAGAACAAACACAAAAAGCAAAAGAGGAAGAATTACGAACACAACAAACGTCTCAGGAGATGCGATTGCAAGAAGAAGAAGAAGCGAAACGACAATTCAAACTAGAACAGGAACAGGAATTAGCACGAAAAGCCAATGCTGCACGTTTGGCAAAAGAACAACAATTAGAACGCGAAAAGCAAGCGAGAAAAGATGCTTTGTTGGAAGATCAACGTTTTATGAACTCTATTGTCAAAGGTGAAGATGGTGTTACAATACAATTGCAAAAATTACAAGAATTACAGCGTCAAAATCAAAATAAGGAATATAGAATTGCGATTGAATCCTTATATACTATTTTTAAGCAAATTGTGTCTCAGCCTGACAATGAAGTCATTCGAAAAATCAAACGAGACCATGAACGATTTCATAATGATATTGGTAAATATGATGGAGGATCGGAACTTTTAGTGGCAGTTGGATTTCGATTAGTTCGGATTCAAACAGAGGAACGAGATGATACTCCCGTCTTTCTGTTGAAAGAGCCCAATATAGAAACCGATATGGATGGATGGTCAGAATGGTTTGATATGTTGAAAGCGACACTAAAACTACTAGAACATGCGAAGCTAGATCTGTGACGTTTCATCTTGGTGCATTTGTTATGTTTGATTAATATCCGTCTCTGTACGGTACCCATCAAATTCCAGTATAAGAGCACATCATCAAGTATCCGTTGGTTTTTTATTCGGTGTCATGTCGCTATCTCTCTCATGTTTGTTTTTATTCTTAGATGGGTCAACATATTTAAAATCAATTTTGCTGTAGTCAATGCCCATTCCATCGGAACGCAATAACGGTACAAATGTATTGTGCATGATCCCAGTTTGGACAAATCCACATAAATTATTTTCCACTTTCTTGTTTACAACATCGATCCCAAATGCATCAAAGAAATAAGATGGTGTTCGTACATTTCCAATACCATACAAAACCTCCTACAAAGAGTCAGTCAATTTTTGTAATGTAAAGTAGATTTTATCGGTTTGTTATTACTTACTTCTGTATGATCCCATTCAGATTCATCTACTTCTGGACTCATTTGAATTATACCCTGAAGTCTTTTCATAGCTTTTGGACCAGTTCTGATGACAATACAATAAACGAAAGATTATGTTGATGAATTAACAAGTACAGAACAAATATGAATAGATAGCATCTCAGACTTACCCTACATATAATTTTTTGTTATCCCAAAACCGTCTGACTTTCAATCGATCAAATTTAACCTTTCTAGCATAGGAATGGAAACATATATTTCGTTCTGGGGTATAAAGATCATAACCATATGTGAAAGCTCGAACTCCCATAGATATTTCTTCTCCCATGAAGACCATTGGAAGATATCTATCATAAGGGACATTGACAACGAAATGCCCGCGAGCAAATGAAAAACCTGCTGCCCAAAATGGATGTAATTGGGGCATGCCATGGATTGTAGATGGCTGTTGAGGTTGTGACCCATGTCGTAAATGTAGATCTTGATCATCTAGCTTTTCGAAATAACTATTACACTGGAGTGATATGTATATATATATATATATATATTCCAAACATGAAAAAATGTAAATAATTGGAATCAATACCAATTGCAGAAATACAATTCAATAATAATCTTACCATAATCGGACGAAACAATAATTTCGATTTACCAGTTTCCTCATTTATAGCTCCTTCTATATCTGAAAGGTAGGTCGATAAAATCGCCATATCATTCCCTGTGGCGTCAATTTGCTGAATAATATCAAAATCCCAATCTTTCACAAAGGTGACATGAGCATCAATCTGCATAGCATAATATTCTCCTCTATACAATCTATGACCTAAATGTCTAGCAAAGGTAGGTCCCACAGAGAGCTTTGGATCGAGTTGAATCACATCCACTTGTTGACGATGCTTACAAAATGCTTGATCTGGGTCTGTCTCACAGGGTTGTACTGGATTTCCACATGATTCCTCTACACCCTCATAAATTTGATCAACTATACCTTTATTCATGGTAATTTTGGAATCATGATTCGAAGTGAACATATATTATTCATTTTGTAACATACGAAAGGATTCATAAAACTTACCTATTCGAATACGTTCTGGATATCTAGCTCTAGTCAATAAACTTTCCACTGTATATCTTGATTGAAACAATAGGAATAAAAATAGAAACAAATCTTATGAGTGATTGTTGATATCCTAACTCAAGATAAAATTAAGAATTTCGTACCTGCATTGCCAATCTCTATAGGAAGCAATGGAAACAAAAATAGTTCGTTCATTGGGATTACCTATCTCTTCTATATAATCAGCATTCACATGTCCATTGGTATAGGAACCAAAATGTAATTTGACTTCTGGATTCATGGGAGAAGATGGTAATGTATTTGTAGGAGGATCATCTGGAGAAGAAGAAAAATACTCAGATGTTGAATTCATAAGGGGGGGACTCCAAAATTTAGGAACTTGCAATAAGGTTTTGGAATCACCTGGATGAAGAATTTCTTCAAATTCAGTATCTGAATCGAGTATCGAGATGGGCCATTTTGGTCGAGGGAAATGTATTTGAAGATTGGGAAGATTTATCATTGGATTCTTGGGAGTAGTGGATATATCCGAACGAAGTGTATAGGTGATATTTTGTTGTGGGGCTATTAATTTATTTTCATATTTGGTGTGAACTTTGAGTTCTGGATGCTCTTTTCTTATTTTTTGTATTTGGATGTTTACTTGATCTTGTTTCGATAATGTGGAGTAATTGATTTGATGAATGATAAATATGCATATGGTCACTATCAGAAAACCCTTGCAATTGATGAGTTTAGGATAGAAAGGAAAAGAGGAGCTCCGCCGGTAGGGAAGATTATTGGCGTTTATTTGAGTCATGAAAGAAATTTTGAGTTTCAATGTTAGTCCAAAGATAGTCTTGATTTTGAAGGACGGATTATGGGATTATTTGAGGAATGATGAGTAAATTGACAAATGATTCTTTTAGATATCGTAACGAATGAATATAAGGACAACAAAGAATAAAAGTCGGTTGTATCCTATTTAGGATTACATATATTGCTTCAAATGAAGATGCTTGAAATATATAAATTAAATAAATATGCTGTTCTTGTCTGTAGCTTGTTTGTCGTGCTTTCGTTTCGATGTGTTGAAATGGAAATAGCTGGCGGGCCCGAAAGGTTGTGGGTTTCTCGATGAGATGATTTCGAAACATCCTAATTTCCACGTGAAAGAAGATTATTCATCATCTCCTACGGAATTCATTATGTATGATGTAGGGAACAATTCTGGGAACAAAGATTAATGAGGAAAAGAGATCAATTAACAGGAACTAACTTGATTGATTGATTGATTGATTTAATTTACTAATTGATTAATTGCATGCAAATAAATATCAATTCAACTTCTTCCTAGGCATAAACATAGGAGAACCTACACAAATATCTACGGCAGTAAGTAAGTTGTAATTCTCAAAGAGACAAAGGTTAGATTCATATTGCATCGGATCGATATATTTTATATATATATATATATTGGATCATCTTCCTCCCTTCTCGCATTCTCATTGAGGTACTCAACACCTCTATTGATCATTGAAATCGATTCGAATTGATTGGAGATAAAAAAAATTAAAAAAATGATTGTGAAACGAACTCTTTTTGCATCTCATCCAGATTCTTTGGGAGCACTTAAAATCTTGGCCAAGATTGGAGGGATCTCGGATCTTACCATAACCCCTTTGACAGATAATTCGGAATTTCAAGTTCGTCTTGAAGTAGAAGCTTCTAGCCCCTTTGATGCATCTACTAAGACTACTACCGTGGATGGATATGTCAGTTGTGTCGAATATTTGTCAAAAGTAGCTCCTGAAATTGGATTGTGGGCGGATGGTGTGGATACTTGGGTCAAGTCTGCTTGTTCGTATTTGGCGGAAATTGCCTATGTGTTGGACGAAGAAAAGGGTATGTATTTTGATAATGAATTGAATTCAATACACTTTTTTTGAATGTTTCTCCCAACTATTATTTATTATATTCACAATAATACAACTATTTGTATGCGTTATTTTAGCCAAGGATGCCAGTGAAGCAGTCACATCCTACATGCAAGGTATTGAATCCCAATTAACCTCTTCTGCCAATCTAGTAGGAACCACTTTTACCTCCGCTGATATTATCACCAGTGTTCTTCTTGCCACAGCATCACGCAAAGCTCAAATCCCACTTACATCTCTTTCACTTAAAACTTATGGTCTCCTCCAATCCGTCCTTGAAAACGAACTTGTTATTTCCGTGATTGGAGATTTATTGCCAGAACCCACAGATCAAATCACTGCTCAAACTGACTCTCTTTCCATCTCAGATGAATCCTCCACCTATGCTGATAACGCCATCATTGCCAAACTAAACTCTACATCTCTTTCCTTCACCACTTACAGTCATACTCTCTGCACCAAGGCCGAAGAATTAGTTACTAACGTTCCTGTCCCCACCAATCACACTCATATTAAAAACTTATTGTTCAAGGATAAAAAACATGGAATGTTTTTAGTTAGTTGCAAACCCGATGCTCATATTAACACCAAACAACTAGGAAAAGATTTGAAATTGGAAGGAAAAACAAATCTACGTTTTGCGGATGAAAAAACATTATGGGAGATCTTAGCCTGCAAACCTGGTTGTGTTGGTCCACTCTCCGTACTGAATGATTCGGATCAAAAAGTTACCTTAGTCTTGGATGAAGCTTTGATGAATGCTGAAAAGGTCCATTCGCATCCATTACGGAATGATGTGAGCGTCATTATGGCTCCTACAGATTTGGTATCCTTTGTCGAAACGACATGTGATCACACTCCCGTCATGCTTTCTTTCATGACCAAAGCAGAAGCTGAAGCTGCTGCTCCCAAACATGATTCGAAAAAGGATGCGAAAGCTGCTCCTAAAAAAGGCAAAAAGGGTGGAAACGCAAATAATCAAAAGGTGGATAAAAAAGGAGGTAAAAAGGGAGAGACCTTGCTGGCCATGAAATGGAAGAAGAAAGAAAATTTCCCCATGTGGTATTCAGATGTCATTATTTTATCAGAAATGATTTCCTACTATGATATCTCCGGATGTTACATCCTTCGTCCATGGAGTTATCGTATTTGGGAATTGATGCAAAATTGGTTCAATGAACAAATCTTAGCCTTAGGAGTGGAGAATAGTTACTTTCCCCTCTTTGTATCTCAGGATCGTTTAGAAAAAGAAAAAGATCATGTAGAAGGATTTGCACCGGAAGTTGCCTGGGTGACCAAATCGGGAGATGGGACCTTGGCCAAACCCATTGCTGTTCGTCCTACATCCGAAACTATTATGTACCCTGCGTTTTCTGATTGGATTCAATCTCATCGTGATTTGCCACTCAAGTTAAATCAATGGAGTAATGTCGTTCGATGGGAATTTAAGGACCCTACTCCCTTTTTACGTTCCCGTGAGTTTTTATGGCAAGAGGGTCATACTGCCCATGCTACCTTTGAGGAAGCCAATGAGATGGTAATGGATGCTTTGAATTTGTACAAGGGTGTCTATGAGGATTTGTTGGCCGTGCCAGTCGTTCCTGGATACAAGACCGAAAAAGAAAAGTTTGCTGGTGGATACCGTACCACCACAGTGGAGGCCTACATTGCTGGAAGTGGACGGGCCATTCAAGGAGCGACGAGTCATCATTTAGGACAAAATTTTGGAAAAATGTTTGACATAACCTTTCAGAATGATAAAGGACAGAGTGAGACTGTATGGCAGACCAGTTGGGGTTTGACCACCAGGACTATTGGAGTCATGGTCATGGTGCACGGAGATGATGTTGGATTGGTACTTCCACCTAAGATTGCTCCTCTTCAAGTAGTCATCGTTCCAATCATTAGTAAGAAGTTGACCAGTGAGCAATGTGATCCCTACTGTCTCAAGATTTTGGAAAGTTTGCAAAAGGTTGGAGTAAGTATATGACTATCATTTAAATTCAATATCCTTGGTATATATTCTTGATACCAAACTTATCCATTTTGGATCTTTATTTCTGACTTTGACAATGAATTTGACAATCAATAATGGAATGGAATGGAATGGAATGGAATGGAATTAGATACGAGCCAAATATGACGATCGAGCCATGTACAACCCTGGATGGAAATATAACCATTGGGAACAAAAAGGAGTACCACTCCGAATTGAAGTAGGACCACGTGATTTAGAACAAAACCAAGCACGTGTCGTCACTCGTCACAACAACGTAAAGGAAGACTTTGGTGTAGCAGACCTTCCATCCCTTTTGGTAGAGAAACTTGATACAATTCAGAAAGAAATGTTTTCCAAGGCCAAGACGGCACGAGATGAACATTTGGTGAAAGTCACAGATTGGAAAGACTTTGTACCAAATCTAGAAAAGAATAATTTGGTATTAACTCCTTGGTGTGGAGGAGAACATCAGGATTGGGAGGAGGTAGTGAAAGAGAAATCTCGTGAGGAGAGTTTGAAGGCACGTGGAGAAGGTGAAGAAGATGCTCGTTGTGCTGTCTCCGTGGCTGCTAAGACTCTTTGTATTCCGTTTGATCAGCCAGAACTTCCAGAGGGTACCATGTGTTTGATTAGTGGATTGAAGGCGACTTGTTGGGTGCTTTGGGGAAGATCATATTAAGAATGAATCAAATCTATGCTGTTGATAGGATATGATGGGATAGTAGATTGGAAGATGAAAGTAAAAGTAATATTTATTATAAGAAGGTGATTGATGAATAAATAATAAATCCATAACTATTTTGAAAAGGAATAAGAGAAGGACTATAGAAACAACTAATGGATTCAACGATTTGTTAAAGCAACACCTCTTTCATCCTCTTCGTCACCGTGGTCAATAGCATCATCATTATCATCATTCTCACTGTCCATGACCAAACTCACATATTCATCCCCCTTTAATTGTTGATTTGTGTCTGTCGGAGGCCATCGCTTCTCACGAATCAAATTCGCCAAAACAGTTTCTCCACCTACATTTGTGACAATTGCCACACAGGATCCCTGTAGCACCATTCCTCCATATAACAATTTTGTACAGGTGGCACATCCATCAGTCTGAATGCTTGCCACACGAGGTCGTTCTTCTCCTGTAATATCGGAAACATCGACTAACAATTCTTCCAAACTAGACACAACTTTTTGATGACCATGATGATGATTATGATAATCATTCTCTTCCCATTCCATACCTAATTGCAAGACGATGCAATCTGCAGGGATACGATCTCCTTCCTGCAAACGAATCAAATCCCCCGGCAACACGGAAGAAGCATCATAACAAACCCACATGGAATCACGAAAGACTTCGGCATCTTCAGGTGTGATGAGATGAAAGAGTTTCATACTGGGGACATGTTTCAGACAGGGCAAAAGGCAGCAAACCCAGGATGGACAATTAATGGGGGATGGAATGGGAGTTGTGTCGTTATAGGAATGCGATGATTGGGTTTGAGTTTGAGTTAGTCCAGTAGAAGGGTTGCTTTGATATTTTTGGAGAAGTTTTTGATGTTGTGTACTGAGTGGCATTCTTGATGATTCTATGGAATTTAGTGATAAAAATAGACTAGAAAGGGATGATAATGTTGATCTTATTCAAAGGCAATCAATTTGTATCCTATCTTGACAGCAGGAAGGAAGAAGGTCATATTTAATTACATTTGTGACTCTTCTGCTGTTCCTGTTGGAGATATCCGTAGATAACAAGGAAAGTAATTTCGAAGTCAATGGAACGATCGTGTTTGATTCTTACGTTTTTATTTTTTAATTCTTGAAATTCGAAATAATTATTTTAATAAATAGCCAACTACTCTGCGAACCATGATGATGGTCCAGAAGCTCTCTTTTGTATATTGATTGTCCTTCTACCTAATCCATCCATCCATCCATCCAAAATATCAAATCAAATTATATTAAATTGAATCAAATTATATTAAATTGAATCATCCATCAATTTGTGCATTAATATTGAATTCTCGACAATGCATTCCATACCGTCCATGCACTTAATACCCTCAAGATCAATTCTGTTCCTTGTTCTCGCAATAACGTCCATATGGAACAAACATGGTGACACAATGTTTACGACAGCGTCGTCTTCTCCCATTCATTCTACTCCACAATCATCAGCATCATCATCAGCATCATCATCATCATCATCATCATCATCATCATTAACCTTGAACACGAGTGATATTTTGAAAGAACCAAAACATCATCCTAACAATACAATAATACTGTCTTCTTCTTCTCCACCCACAAATACTCACAATCCAATATCTATACTATCATCTGATCATGATCATCCAAAGAAGAAGAATATTCAAAATGAAACCCAAATAAATACATTGAGGAATAATACTATTGATGCAACATTCCAACAACAACAAGAACAACAAAAATATAAACAATATAAACAATCAGTAGTTGATACATCCATGATGAAATCCAAAAACCGGAAACAAAAAATCCCAAAAGTTACAAAACCTATTGCCACTAAAGTTTCAAGAGTATCCAAAGTATCCAAAGTCTCCAAAGCCCCTATATCGGCAACAGCATCTAAAAATAGTGAAAGTCTTCGTCGATTGAAACGAGAATGGAAAGACGCAGTCCAGCTAGGTGTCGCCTATGATTGGTCCAAAATGAAATCAGTAACAGCAAATACATCTCCACCACAGCAACGACAACAGACTCAAATTGTTCGTAAAACTGTTCAAAGCTATTCCAATGGAAGACAAACCACCACTACTACCACATCTACCTTTACTCAATACACATCTTCCAATGCAAATACTAGTAATCCTCATTATCTCCGCCTAGGTCCTATCCGTGGAAATTTACTCCGTTGGCATTTTTCGTACACAGGTCCACCTGGACCCAAATCCCCCTATGCCACAGGTATATATCATGGATGCATCCTCCTCCCCAAAGACTATCCACTCTCACCACCCCGCATACAAGTATTAACACCCAATGGTCGTTTCCTTCCCGGAAAAGATATTTGTCTTACGGCTTCTCAATACCATCCTGAATCGTGGACTCCCAGATGGACTGTATTAGCCTTAGTCAATGCGTTACGTCTTCACATGTTAACCACAGAGAATGAAATTGGAGGGATGAGGAAATCCTTTGAACAGCGTCAAAAATTGGCAGAATTAAGTCGACGATGGAAAATACGTAGAGGGAATTTAAATGTGGATCATGGGACTATGGTTCCATTGTTTTTTCAATCGGAAACTTCTTTGGCATTGGAAGATTCCAATCATCATCCTAATAAGAATCATGATGAGAATAATGATGAGAATGATCATCCTATAATCATGAACGAAACGAAGGAATCCAACGTGATGAAACATAATCACCATGATGCACCCCTTGCTATTCAAAAGGATAAGGAAGTGCCATCTTCCTTGACGAATGAATCAATAACAGAAGATGAAAGTTTGGAAGCCTATTCGGACTCTGAAACATATATAGACTTGGATACCCAAGATGAATCCTCTATATCCCCAACAAAACCTAAATTATCCTCCTCTCCACAAACCACCAAATCCTCCTCCAAACATTCAAAAAAACATTCCAAACGAACATATTCTACCATCCCAAAAGGGAAAGTCAAGAAAACCAGAAAATCCTCTTCCATTCATAATTCAAAACACAGTCCTTTGAAAACCTATTCACACCCTCCGGATGGTGCTCGTAAAACAAAGCATATTCGTTCTAATATGTTCCAATCATTTGGTAATTGGATTCAAAATCCTAGACGTATTATGCTTTTGATGTTCTTTACCATGTTGACTCTTTGGAATCCACTTGAATCATTCTTCGCCTAATTTTTTATGATTGTGGAACCAAGGATGATGGAGTATCCATAGTTGAATATTGTTGACATCCATATATATAGGTATATGTATATACTATTCGAATGCTAAAGATGGAGGAAAGTCAATTTGCAATGCACACAATCATTTTGGAGTGGACAATGGGTACAATAGAATAGTCAGAACCTTATTTCAAATTTACATTTTCAAGGTTTGGATATATCGTTCCCTTTGAGGAAGAAGTGCATACTATCTTGACAATGATGATTATGGCCCATCTTCTTTCTAGAATTACTAAATCTGGAAATATGATTTGGACAAAAAATGGTTATTGAAATTAAAAGGCTGACTGCATTCTCTTTTGATCTGATTGTCTGCATCAGATTTGCACTTTTTTGTTTCATTTTTTCTCTTTTCTGGGATACAAAACATTTTTATCATATGCCATTTACGTATGATGTTGTGGTATGTCAATTTTTTGCAGCGCTAGATCAAAAATTAAACCCTTCATTATTATTCTAGTATTATTATCTGTTCCCATCATCATTTCATTTCAGTCATTTCAGTCAATTGTGGAAGTTTGAAATTAGCTCGCTTTTGAATGTCATCAATTAGAACAAATACACCATCCTCCATCTTCCTCTATTTTGTCTCCTCTTTTCTATGTGTTCAAGCATGGAATCTCCCAAAATCTACGTCTGTTCATAACAACCACTTCGTGGCATTGAATCACATGAGAAAATGTAGTCGTCATCTCTCGTTGCCATATACCATATTAGCATCTTCTTCTTCTTCTTTTAATAATGAAAACAATAAAAGTATTGATGAATATGTTTTGAATGTCCATGGTGGAAAGTATCGATTTGATGAACCCTCCGTGAGTGGTACAACCATCGGGAGAGATTTTGCCCAATCACTTTATTCCTCATCATCCTACACCGATGATACACAAGAAAAAAACCCAGATATTGTGGATTGGCCAAAGTGGGCAAAAAGAATGATATCCATATCTTCTAAGTCCATGATCCCGACATCTCCCTACTGTTATGTTAAAAAAATCGCTTTTCCACAGACCAATTATAAGGAGGAAAATTTCATGTTTGCTAAGATTCAAAATCAATATAGGACATGGGAGCCTTTTTATGCTAAAATTATTGCACTTTCATCACACGATAATTTCGATACGAGCACGATATCTTCTAGCGTACCATTTGAAGTAGTTGGCTCCTGTCATGGCACATTATCACCTGAAGGAGGATCAGATAATTTATGTGATTCCAACAAACCTTATTCGGATAGTGCCACTTTTTCTATTAAATGTAAAGTTTCTGATGTAAATAATGATGAGCTAGTAGTGGATAATATTCAATGGTGTTTGGTTGCTGGAACTGAAGAAGAAACTTGGTATTTCTTATTGGATTTGCCTTAATCAAAATATAAAAAAGTTTACAAATGTATAAGAGTTTTTTTTTGTTCACAATACAACAGGCTTATAATGAACCAATTGAAACAGTTGTTGTCGTTACGCTTCTCGTGACATCTTCTTTAGAATCTGAGACATTTTTTTAAGAATATCAATGGCTTCATAATTAGAATTCAATGCCAGGAATTTTGTTAGTTCTGAAGTGATAACAGGAGCATTTTTAAATTCTAACTTTTTGGTTTTGATCATGAGGTCCAGCAACTTCAGGTTTGAATAAGCTAAAGTTTTTGACATTGACATATGGTTGGAGATGTGAAAAGAATTGTGGATCGCTGTCCTGGGTTTGGATATATACTTCATCAAAGCTACACCTAGTTTGGTTGCTACGTGCCAAGCCTTTTTCGTTCCAAAATTTGCTCTACTGCATTCCCTATATGTGTCATCAATGAACTTGATGAACTTGTGGGCCCATGCTTCGGAATCAGATAAAGATTTGCAAGCAAGTGAATGATACAAGGTAAGTGGTTCCAATTCAGAATCTATGGTTGCACTATGACCTAAATCAAACACTGACAATTGTAGCTTATCGCGATAACCACCTCCAGAAGTATTTCATTCATCCCAGGATTTAATGGTCTTGAAGTAAGACTCTTCTTCTTTGACCACGCATAAACTTTTACTTTCACCACCAAAGAACTTTGGAATTCCACTTGATTTGTATTCGTTAATTTTATTTTTGTAATACTTGTCAAGTTAGTTAGAATCTTTTGACGAATAAGTTGGGAGTAGACATGTTCTCAGACTGTATTGTAATCCATCAATAAACCAAAATCATAATTAGGTTGATTAATTTCAATCCAAGCATCACTTTCTTTATTTGATCTAAACCCTAGACCAGCGTATTTAATTGCTGAATGATCTGTAGTGGATTTCAAAGCTTTCATATCCTTCTCAAGTGTTTCAATGTGTTGCAACAACTTATCATCATTTTGACTTGCGATGATCAGTCTGTCGTTTGATATTTGATTAGCAACTTGAATGATGTTTGCATGCAATTTTCTTGTAGAATTAACAGCGAAGGTTTCCAACTCAAGTAATTTGGTTTCCAAAGGTTGCAAGGCTGTTCTCATTTTCGATTCAATTTTGGACACATGGAACATCTGATTTTTTAAAAAATAATTTTTTTTAGTACACATTTCAGATAAGTTTGAGATCTCATCTGCTAGGTTGCCAACAGACAACCAAACATTTCCCATGGGTTTTGATCCGATAGAAGATTGGATTTTGATCAAAGATAGATCATTCTTCTGAAAATATGACAAGGAATTGGTTTCTTCTTGCACCATTCTATCATTTAACAAATCCAAAAAAATTAAAGCTTGATGGGTCCCTTGAAAGGACTTAACTAAAGCCTTGTCCCCAATTGGAAAGAATTAAGGGACCAATGTAGTCTCTTGAGTTTGATCAGGTACCTTCCTTTTCCTTGGAGTTTTGAAAGCTAAAGCATTAGTTTCTTCAAAATTCTTTTGTTTCAAGTCCTCTGCCAAAAACTTGACTCATTTTTCATCCTTAACCAATTGACAAAGGTTTGCCCATTCCTCAAAGGTGCATAACATATCGCTCCATTCTTCCCAAACCTCTGGTTTCAAAGAATCTGTTTTAACAAACGGATCGGCAAAAGCTGAATCATTTGTTTTTGGGACGCAGGCTTCTCCTGGTAGAGCGACTTTAAATTGGTTCGTTCGATGCGTTTTGTGCAGTTATGAAGTGTGAAAAAGAGAGATCCTTGACCAATGATCCCTAAACAAATATCGGAAGTCTCGGATGGATGGAAGTGCCAAAGCTTGTACTTTTGATTTGAAGCCGACGATATGGCTTTTTAGACGAAAACGATGCAAGGTTGGTCATATTTGACTCACCTCGTGTAAAAGAGCTGGATGAGGTTTCAGTCTGAAGATGTGTCGTGACTCCGGTCAAGTAGTCCAATTGAGAAACCAAAACACCACTACTCTCCTCCTCATCAGTGCCCCTACTACCACCCCCCCCCAGAGCTAGCCAAGGGGCTAGCCAACGTGAGTTCATCAAGAACAGACGTCAAAATGGATGATGATTACCAAGTGGTTTTAAAAATGGCTATGCTGAAACAAAATCGCTTTCTTCATATCCTAAAACGGAAACAGATCAAGGGACTTGTCAATCCACATGCGCTTATTAAAAAAAAAGATGGTCAAGAATTAACGTTATGCCAATGGCTACAATCAGAACGAAATGAATCAGATCAGGATTCTCAAATCATCCAATCAGTGGAAGCGACCCGATACAGTACTAGCAGTATTCTATATTTTGAGGAACATACGGGAAACGTATTAGCTTTTTGTAAGAATCTCAAATCCAATATGGAAGAACACTTCCCCACTTCATCTATATCTACGGTGTTTACAGATACATACTCTCCAATCCCAACAACTATTTCTCGTATGATCACTGATGAAGAAACAACTTGGGCCTCAATAATCAAGCGTAAATATCTACCGAATCCACAAGATGAGGTTTTAGATCCTAACCAACCTCATACATCTCCTCCTTCCAAACAGCGTAAGTCGGTTTATTATGGGTCCACAAAAACTCCAAGTCAACTCCGTGAAGACACTCATGTCAATATTGGAACAAATCCGGAAATAAGTTCGATGGGTTCTCTCACCTCTGAACTCTCTCTAAAGTACCAAGACCTAGAAAAACAAGTCCAATCACTCATCAAATCTCAAGAACAAAACCAACTTGATACCAAAACGTATGTTGATAATTCCATTGCAATCATGGAGGAAAACCTCAATACCCAAATCCAGCAAAATTCTGATAAAATTCAACACCAAATCACTACATTGGAAACAAGTAGCGCCAATCAATTAACTATCCTGACTCAGACTCTCAATACTGTTGCAGGAAATGTAAACCTCCTCCTGTCCAGTTTTAATCTAAGCGGGTCTCCTACGAGCCCATCCAAAAGTACCACTACCCCTGCAGTGTTGTTAACAGAGGGTAGTGGGAAATATTAAAATGCCCATTAACTTAACCAGCCAGATTCAACGTTCATATAAACAACTATCTTCTTCTATTCATATCTTATCACAAACTCCATCTACATCCGATCCCTCAGTAGCTCTAGTGGTACCACAACTTCCTCCACATTATGGTATCCCTAGACCTCCTCAACAATCACTTCCAGAAAAACAAATTGGACTGCAAATGAAACAGGCACTTTTGAAACCATTTCCTAAATCGTCTGTTTCGATTTCCATTCCATATGAAAAGACTTCAAACAAGACCAAACAACAATCCCCAGAACCTTCCTTGCCCTCTCTTCAACCTAAGCTAGTCAAACCCAACATGACTGATCATGTTTGGATAGGCCATCGCATGCGAAAACCAACATCATCCAGTGCTCGATTATGGATCCAAAATGTTCATGGTCTAAATATTAGTCATAACTTTAATCCATATTTAGAACACCTTGAGTTTATCAAAAGATATAATATTCAATTCTTAGCATTAACTGAAACGCATCTGAATCATCAAAACACTTATGTAAAGGAGAATGTTGAGGCTTCGCATCGTATAATCTATCCAGAAGGACATGTTATCTTAACCAATACCCCAATTGATGACTATGAAGACACTCGAAGAAGCGGTGGTGTACTAACGTCTACTCAAGGAAGACTATCCTACCGTTATGCAGGAGGCGGCAGTGATCCTGGTGGTAGATTCGCGTGGATGGATTTTTATGGGAAACAAGTATTCCTTCGAATATATACAGTTTACAGAGTTTGTAATTGTAGTGATTCATTAGCTGGGGATGGACAGGCGTGGACGTTGCAAAGGGAATGGCTACAGAGTAAAGGTGTACAGGAAAATCCTCGGAAGCAAGTCTTGAATGATCTTTCATTAGCAATACAACAAGATCTAAAGAAAAATAGAGAAATTTTGGTGGTAGGCGATTTTCATGAAAATGTTCTAGGCCTTAAGGTAATTTATCAAAACTATGCATGAGTTGGGTTTAATGAATGTCCTATCTTCCCGAATATCAATACCAAAAGATACAAGATCATATTGTCGCGGCTCGAATGTTATTGATGGAGTTTGGGCTACATCGTATATCAATGACAAAATAATATCCTGCGGTCTTGCACCTTTCGACTACCTTTACTCCTCTGATCACAGAGGAATATTCATTGATATTGACATTCTAGATATCTTAGATGCACGTGAAATAAATTTACAACCAATTCCATATCGACGTTTGAAATTCACAATCCCCAAACGGGTACAATCATATGGGGAAGAAGTACTGAAGAAATGGGATAATCATAAAATCAAAGAAAAAATTGACAAACTTGAAGACATGAGCACACTCTTAGATGATCCGATCTTGCTCCAATCGTTTACAAAATACATCAACCAGTATGATGAGGAAATTGGTGGTATTTTGTCATCTGTCGAGCGTAATTGTTGTAAAGTTGGACGACATTGTTCACTTCTGTTCACACCAACACTTCATAAACTACTTCGAAATAAACGCCAACTCCAACAGCAAATCAGTAAAAAGAAAAAAATTTCACTTTATTCCGAGGCTCCCTTCCCATTGAGTGAAATCAAATCCTTGCAAAATACGCTCAAGAATCTTAATTCTGATCTGCGTGCATATAGCAGAACCCAACGAGAAAAACGAGATGAATTTTTGGAAGAGAGGGCTGAAGATTTGCGAAAAAAGAGAGACCTACCAAAATCAAAACTTCCCTCTGTGGTAAAAAACCTGAAACATATTGAGAAACAAATATCAGATGCAAAAATTATAAGAAATACCCTCAAAACAAATGCGAAAACAAGAACTGACTTTGTTATGGTACCGGCATTATCGCAATATACTGAAGAGCAACGATCTACTCCGTTTTTTGATTTTCTCCATATTGACAATATATGGCCCAGACTCCAGAAAGCAAATGGAAAGGATATCACGGAATGGCACGATGTGGAGGACCCTGCTCTAGTTGAAAGTCTAATATTGGAGGCACTTTGAAAACACTTTGCTCAAGCAAGTGAAACACTAGTTACTACTGATAAATGGAGAGCCTATCTTAGTTCCAAAAAGGGACAAGCAGATCTGTTGAACGGCACAGTTAAATGGGATGACGAAGTTCCTGGTGATTTTCAAGCACTCCTTTCTACATTTGTGACTCCATCGAAAAATCAGAATACGATTAAGTTTTCCCTCTCACTTGATGCTTTTTACAAATTTATCCAATGTTCGAAAGAGAAAACCTCAACATCTCCATCCTCCAGACACTACGGACATTATAAAGCTCTCCTTGACTCAGCACCTGATGCATTAAATGATATATTCCGATTAATGAAACTTTCAGTCTCAACAGGTGTTTTTTTACATAGATACAAGAAGACACTTACTACTTTGATATGTAAGGAATCTGGGACCCCATATTTACACCGCTTCCGTCCTATTCACATCATTGAAGTTGAATTGCAATTCATATCCAAATCCATATGGGCTAAGAAGATGATAAATTCAGCTGAGTCCAAAAAACAAATAACTGATGCCCAATATGGAGGTCGTCATCGACGTCAAGCTCAGAGTTCTGTCCTGAATACAGTGTTATATTATGATATTCACAGACAGCTCCGAAAAAACTATACTAGTAACGACGACGATATGAAAGCCAACTTTGACCGAGAAATCCCACATTATGTTGCCGCTGAAACTCGATCAATTGGGATGCCGTTTGAAGCTGGACAATATCTGATACAGGCTACTTCATCTCAGGGATCAAATGGTTCCTCTGCCAAGAGTTATTCTTTTACCAAACAGCGTCCTATCTGGGGGCTTGGTCAGGGTGTGGGATGGACAGGAGCATGTTGGCAAATTACCGCCTCAACCATATCCAAATGTATGAATAAGAACTGTGTAGGCATATACCTTTGTTGCCCGGAAGGGAAATTTGAACTTACAAAACTGATGGATTTCTTCATTGATGACACAAAAAAGATATGCAATCAAATTCGGGATGGGATGAGTTTACGAGATCAAACAGAGTTTAATATGCAAAGGCATACCTATTATATAGCGACAACTGGTGGCTCCCTGGCCCTGGATAAGTGCACCTGGTACCAAATCCACTTCTCATTTGATTCGAATGGCGATCCATATATTCTGAATAAGACCCAACTCCCAGGGGAAATTGAAGTATTGAAAAATTTCAACGGTGAAAAGGTCCGAATTAAAAGACTGGAGTTTGACCAAGCACATAGGACATTGGGTTACTTTGTAGCACCAGATGGTGATACGCAATCACATTATGACTTTACCTCTGAATTGGTTCATGCTTGGAAATCAAGAGTGACATCATCCCGTTTAAATGATTCTCAACGTCTCCAATCTTACGAATCTGTCCTTAAAAGACAATTATTGTATAGGTTTTCGGCAACGTCTTTTACTTATCAACAATGTGATGACCTTATGAAACAGATTTCTCCAATATTACTACATGCGGCTAAGGTTCAAGAACATTTTCCCCGATCGATAATGGAGGCTGGAGAAGCCTATGTCGGATTTGAATTTATACATCTTTACGATCTGCATGGGCAAGAGAAGCTACAATTTTTCTTTATGCATATTCGGAATGAAGACACAAGTGGCAAATTGCTTAATATTTCATTGAAATATACTCAACTCCAACTTGGAATAGCAAAACCATTCTTTTCAACGGAATTTGACGAATACTCTTACCTATGTCAATCCACTTGGGTAACCCACCTATGGGAGTATGTTTCTTCTCGAGGATTGAAAATTGATATAACTGACCCAGGTGTTGTTGAAACCCAGCGAGAAAAGGATGTCTTTATTATGGATGTTCTACACAATAGTCCCAACTTTACTAAATCGGATTGTATTATAGCCAATAAAGCTCGATTAGCTCTGAAAATACTTCACTTGTCTGATATAGTTGATGGCTCTGGTCGGAGATTGCTCCCAGATGTGAGGAATGGCGTCATACATAGGCGATCCAAATTGAATTGGACTCATCAGATATTTTTACCTAAATGGACACCAATTTGGCAGAAAGCATGTGCAGTCCTCCAAAGGTATGTCTCAGCTAACTCCCTTGGACTCCAATTTTCCAACATTAATCAAGAATCGGTATGGATGACTGATGCATCACACCAGTATATAACAAATGGGACTGTCACGTATGAAAAAAGAAGCCTTAAATCCTTTTATGTTTATGTTAGAATTAACATTGATGTGCCTGGAAATATTAAATGTGATACACGAGTGGACCTTTCCTTCCATAAAGGTCGTCCTAAGCCAATCTTCTTCTATGATAAACATTCTTCTTCGCAACAACAAATTCAAAATAATGTGATTGATAAAAATGGTGATCAAATATGGAAAACGATTTTCGGCGATTGGACCATTGTGAATCCTGAGATTGAACAAGAAATAGTTACTGGAATACAACAAGGGGACATTATTTTGGGATTAGATGGATCTGTTACTAGGGGTCGAGGTGCTTATTCGTTTGGTGTTTTCACTAAGGAGGCGGAACCTATTTATCTTCATCATAGACCAGTCCATGGGGACTCGGAGCAGCAAAATTCTTCCAGGTCAGAAATGCACGGAGTCCTTGGAGTCATCAAGTTTATTCAATATATCGGGCATAAATATGGCCTTGAAGAGGATTACCCTGTCATCAAAATAGTCGGGGACAATACTGAATCATTACGTATAGGAAGAGAAGGCCCGTCGAAGTCGTTGAGTAATGTTTTTGCTTCGGATATAAATGTGGCGTTTGAAATATGGAATGCAGTTTGTAATAGTTCTTTCGAATTTGAGTTCGAGCATGTCAAATCCCATCAAGATGATGAAGAGGATTATGATCTCCTATCTGAGGAGGCCCAAATCAATGTTCAATGTGATGAATATGTAACAACATTTTTTACTGATCCTAGTACAAATTGTGTTTGTTGGCGTGAACAAATACCTCATTACCCTTCCCAGAAAATATCCCTTCGCAATCAATTTACTCGGATTACAACATCTTTTCGGTCCAACATACACAGGAGGTATAAGGTAGGACATGAGGCTGAGGTGCAATGTTCCCGTACTTGGAAAATCCCAGTACGGTCTTTACATAAAATAGACTGGGAAAATCTTCGAAAAGAATATCCCTCACGTGGAAAGTACAACAGATTCAGAATAACCAAAGCCATCCATCGTCAATGGCCTCTAATGGCACGTGAAAAGAGTTGGCAGAGGTCTATGTCTTCATTGTGTCCATTATGCAAACAACATGATGAAACGTTATCACATGTATATCAATGTACAAATGAGATTGTCAAATATAACCGAAATCAACTCATTTCAAAAATGAAGCAATCTCTTAAAAACATCAAAACTTCTCCTTTAATTATCAACCATATTATTCAAATGATGTACCAATTCTGCGGCGGACATCAAGTTGCCAAAATAAAACCCTCCATTGAAAATGATGCCTCTACCTCCATAATGTTCCACCTCCCGTTGGCTATTGACACCCAAATTAATACATTAGGTATCCAAAATATGCTTTTAGGAATCGTCACCCCTTTATTTTCAGAGGCCCAGCGTATATATTATCAACAAAATTCATTTGGAAAAAATTACAATGCAGACCGTTGGGGGAGATGGTTTGTCAGATTAATGATGGATTTTAGTCAGTCGATATGGAAATATAGATGTGAGCTTGTACATTCTCGTCATGAAGGGACTATGGAACATAGACTCCGTGACCTTGCGGTCTCGTGGCTAATTCAACTTAAGAATACTCCTACTTTGTTACCGATTGAATCTAGGTTCCTTACTAATAGAAGCCCAAGACATTTTAAATCAGGGGCTCTCCGTTCCGTGAATGCATGGATTCGCAGAGTAGATATTGAATTAAAACGCAAACGTGAATCTTCACATGCTGGAGATATAAGACAATGGATCAAACATTACGCCAAGCCAAGGTGTACTTCAGAATATAAAAAATGCAAAAATCTCAGTGATAGCATCTCGCAAATATCAACAGACGATGAGTCAACTAGTAGCGAAATGACCAATATTTCGAATATCCCAAACAGTGTAGAAGCACAACGGGATCTCCATCTTGACGAGGATACTCTGCCTACATTCCTTTATTCTAAAAACACTACACCAACATCGTACATTCTACACGTCCCACCATTCCCAGATGGAATTGTGTTTGAACCAGATCTTGCTCTTCAAAATGTTATCACCCCACCTTTAGATGACAGATATGCAAATGTGAGATTCCATAGGCTATTGCCAAAAATTTTATATGATTCAGATGATATGCAAAGTGTACCTTCAATTTGTGGTACCAAGGTAGAATAATATTTTTTCTTTTCCATTATTACACCCCAATCGTGCCCAAATAGGGGCATCATGTACTATACTTTCCCTACCATGTATATAGTGTAGTCTACATGTAAAATAAAATTTCTTTTATTATTAAAGGAGGCGGATGTGGATTGTCCATTATGGAGAAGAACTTGGTGGATGTCTTACAAATTTAACGTTCCACTTTCGTTTATTAAGAGTTTCGCCGTTAGATAGAAGCTTAAGAGCGAACGTGTCTTTAGACAAAGTATCCAGGATGGACGCAAGGTAACCATGATACCCTTTGTATCGGTTCGTAATGCGAACAATGTCCCAGGCAAGAAGTTCCTTGTAAGACCGAGGTTGAAGGTCTGGAGGAGTTGAAGGGGAAGTGACAGAAGCAGAAGAAGGCGTAGAAGAGGACGTGTTGGAGCGAGCGAATTGAAGGATTAACAGTCGATCGAGTTCGGAATACAATTCTTGGATTTGACAAGACAAAGACAAAATGCAATGGGATTGGTCTTCTATCATTAGTGCATGGAAAAAGTTTTTCCTATAAAAGATGTCCTTGAATTTTGCTCTTACTAGATAGCTAATCAAGGAAAACCAACACTCAGTTCAATCAATTTAAAATTAGTGTCCAAATTGTTTCAACCTGAAAATATACCTTTTCAGGTGCGTATATTTTCATTTTCAAACATATTGCTGAACTTTGACAAATAAATATCTTTTGTTGTCAATGTCAATCTGTGTTGAATAAATCTAGCTTACTATATTTATGAGCTTAAACTAAGATTGAATCGGATGAGTTTGTTGACCAATTGGTTCTTCATCGTTAACGGTTAAATCAGGCTAAATGCCCAATGCACATGACGTGACGTCATTCTTGGTTGGTTAGTGATCTGGGAGATCAACAGTTAATCGTGAATGCCAATGACTTCTTCTTCGGTCGAAGAGTAATAATCTAAATCAGGAGAAGATATAATCCCGCATGCCTCTATATAGAGAAACAAAACAGAACAAACAAACAAGAAATAAGCTGTATAGGAAATTATTGAAAACAGTTGCCGTTTTAAGCCTTGTGCCTTGCTCTTATGTTTGTTTGTTTGTTTGTTTGTTTGTGCCTGTAATGTTTACAGTGTTTGCTCTGGCAGTAGACTGTGCTAGGGCCCAAAGTTTCACCAGTCAAATCTTTCGGGGCATATAGTCGTCTTTCGCCTTACTTTATTACAGTGAGGTGTTTCAGGTCGAGGTTAGAACCGCCCCTAGGAAGCTGACTGCGCCGTTAAGACACTCGTCGACAAGGAAATCCAACTATCTATTACGTGAAAAGGAGAGGATAGGGTAGGAGATAAGTAGGTAAGAATGCGCGTAACAAAATATTTCATCAGAGCTTGTGTTAAATGCATAATTGAATTCATATAAGTGAATATAAGAATGAATTTTTACCGTTGACGCCTACGAATAGACCACGAATGACGTAATAAGAATTAAATGGAATATGAGAATTTCGAATTTTGAAAAGAATTTTGAAAAATAGTTTCCAAAGCAACCCGAGTTAACCCTTCCGAGCCGAATAAAAGAGGATAACTCCTGAATAATCTTGTGGAAATTAAAACCGAAGCACTTCCTAGCTCCCGATGAATCCTCTGCTTCTGATGATGTAATCGATTTTCCGTCAAGTTGGATATTTCTTGAGAAAATCAAGAATTTATTTTCAAAATTGAAAAATAAAATGCTGATCTCTATCGAATTCAGAATATTTTTTGATTGAATTTTCAGATACAAGTTAAAGTCGCCACTCTATCCAGGTTACCTCTTCTGATAGCTTTGTAAAAAATGAATCTAACGTAATAACAAAAATGAAGATCCGATGATGAGAACCTCCGCAATAGCCTAAAAATCGTTCAGTCCCGAAAACGCAGTCTTCTCCACGTTTCAAAAAGTTTTTTTTTTTTGCCTTGCTCTTATTTATGTTGCCCGTTTGTGAGAAGAAGGACTTAGATATAGTTATGGGTATCTAATATACGTATATGATATGTACGTGGTATGCAATATTTACTTAGATTAATTAAATATGTATCTACCTAAGTGTACCTAATTTTATCTTGCCTTCGAGGGGAATGGAGGGTGGGAAAAAAGTTTTATTGTAAAAAGAACAAAGGTTCTTGTGAACTCTCAATGTCGAGAGTGATATCTTGTTGCATGGTCCGCGTTTCTCTGTATTAGACCGAACACAAACAGGTTATGGGCGAGGGGAGGGTCCCTGTCCATACCAAAAAATCAAAAAAGTTCCAACAACGTAACTCCGGATTTCGAGTTTTTTAGCTTAACTATTGTTATTTTTGGTGTGAATTCAAGTTTTGTATTGTAAATGATATTTTAGAGAGGATTGATTTGTTAACGTGGATTTATTTTAGATAGGTGTAATGAATACAATAGTTAATAACTTGAATTTTACAATTAAAGATGTCAAAAGAAGTCGATTTCAATCGTGGCGATCTAATTAAAATAACTGATATGAAAGTCTAGCAACGATGGAAATTGAGGTAGAATTCATATGAAGTAGGTTGAATTTATATGTGAAATTAATATGACCGAAGTTACGTACACGAAGAAAAATGTTCAATATGATTTACATACTTGTGTAGAAAATTAAGAATTAGTATTGTTTTTACACAGTATGTTGTTGTGGTATGTATTTATTTTACGAGGTGTACTAAGGCGACGTACTTAGACGGACCCTTTTCGACCCGATATCTTAGATAAAAATAGATGTTAAACTTTACGAAAAACGCAAAGGTGTCCTTCGTGTCATACGCATGCGCAAGCACTAGCT
>Ga0209092_10000910_pt1 | contig 29936 bp, 18 predicted proteins | sample FraStrMetagenome_FD_187446 | JGI IMG/M metagenome (GOLD analysis project Ga0209092, IMG submission 187446) | Marine eukaryotic phytoplankton communities from Arctic Ocean - Fram Strait ARC3M Metagenome (SPAdes) (version 2) | ecosystem: Environmental > Aquatic > Marine > Oceanic | place: Fram...
CATTTCTCTTGACTGTTGCTGTGGAATCAAAATCTGTTGATGCTCCTAGAACCAGATTGATCTTCCGCTTCTGATGATATGTTTGTTGTCTCGTCAAATTGGATATTTCTTGAGAAAAACAGGAATATTATACGTAAAAGTTGTTCTAAATTTGCCTAAATTCCGACTAAATTACAATTTTGAATGAATTATCAAGTCCATTTCTTTCTTAAGTAGTATTGCAATAGATATTCGTATGAAGAACATACATAGATAGTGACTTCAATTGAATGTTTCCTATATAAGGTACGTATACCGATAAGTTGAAAGGATGATTTGGTTCTTTTAATTATATGTGACGGAGCTTGGTCAGTTGACTCTTGTAATTGATCAAAGTCTAATTAGATTTTGATAAAGATACTTGACTTAAAAAATAATTAAATAAAAATATGTGACAAATGCTGCAGCAGTTACAATAAATTTAATTAGACAAAAAAGAATGAATATGATTCATCTCATCTTAAGCCGAAAATTTAAAGATTCTCTTCATATGCCATTTTGGAACAATAAAAACCCGCCTCTACTGCTGTTTGCATGCTCGGCCCATCATCCATTCATTTATCCCATCTATAGGTAAACTAAATATGTCTACCAGCGAAATTATGATCACGAAACCAAAGAAAAGATCAAAAATTGGTATAAAATTTGATAAACGACATAATGGAACTTTGTTTATATCATTCATTAGACCTGGTGGCATAGTTGATCAATCAGAATTGATGCTCTATGATGATATTAAAAGTGTGAACGGTATGGAGTGCAAAGGGAAGGAGCCAAGAGAAGTAGTTCGTTATATACGAAGTCTTACAACTACGATTACATTCACTCGGATGAATAAGGTTTCTGATTGCAGGAATAGCACACGATTGTCACGCAGGAACAGTCTAGTAAAAGAAGTCCAAGTACTTCCAAGCAATGACGGATCTTTTGAGTGTCACTTTGACACATTTCCATTGTCTTCAAAAGATGAAATTGAAATAATACCAATGCTCGATGGATCTTTAGAATGCAATTTTATAGGAATTGCTCCGCATAGATAAGTACCATATCTAAAAAATATATTTACAAGCGTTTTTGCAAGGGCAAGAAAGTGAAGGAAAAAAAATAATTTAATAATCAAAATCACCATGGACCAATGATAGGTTGGGTTTTAAGTCAAACTAATTTATCTGCCCATACTTCAACAATTGTAGCACCTTTCATCCAGATCCGAGCTCCACAAAGAATACTTACGCTCGAAGAATGCAATCGCAAATAATTGCTTGGGTAGCACTTTTGCTTGATTAAACCGCATACTTAAATTTCTTTCGTTTATCTCAATTATCTTTTATGGTTTGACTTGATAAACACTAAATGAATGTTGTCATGAACTAACCAGGTGAGAATTCATTACGAGTGTTTACATTTATTCTCAGTATTTCCTAGAAGCTCGTATTGTTGAAGATCTGCGTGGACTTGAAATGCATGCCCATGCAGTTTTTGCCCTCTTGCCTTCTGAATGTGTATGTCACATTCAAAGAATAAAAAAGAGGAGCACAATACACTTTATTTTAGCAAATATTCCATAAAATATTTTCATCTTCAAATTTTTGTCTCTCCTGTAGAGATTTGCCGTCACGATTTTAGTACTAACGGCGGTTAAAAAAATAACATACAACAACAACAACTAACGGTAGAGCAGTGCGAACTCGGATACAGCAGGATGTTTCAATGGATGGCTTAAGCGTAAATAAAAAATAGAAATATGTGGCGTCTGCTCAGTTTTTGTATGAAATAGTATGAGGATCGAATCGTATCATATTGTATGTAACTTATTTGTACCTCTATACTCATTATAGAATTCCTTACATCATATTTAATTCTGTCCACGATCGACTGCTGCTACAACCTTTTGTTACGTTGAAACGGCAGATACATATTTGAATTTGCAGCCAATCCACAGTATAAAATCTACGTAATACCAAAAAACATCTTAAGAGGTCTTGCATGCATGAACAATCCAAAATGAAATCGTATGGCTTTCCACAAGTAACGAACTAGCAAGACAATAATAATAAAAAACTATAGAGGAGTCATACCAAGCTACAAGCGCAAAATTCTATTACATAAATATTTTTGCTAACATTCTCATGGAGGACTTTGGAAATAGAACCTATGCTAATGAAGGTGAAGGTTGGGATGAGGACGATGATCTGTTAGATGGTTTGCTTGATGTTGATATTGAATCATCTTCAGAAGATGAAAAGAAGGAATCCGAACCAGACGAAGTAAGAAATTTAACTGAGATCACCAATGCTGAACACAATCAAGATATAGATAACAACTCATCAAATACGAGCAACGAAGAGGAACGCCCTCTTAAAGTACTAAACTCAGGAATCAATTTAATAGGGAAAACTGTTGATGCTGTTGCATCTCATGGTATTTTATCACATGCTATCTTAAATTCTCCCGCTTTTCATGAAGCAACTGATGATGATTCTCGAAATGAACAAGACGCTGCATCCAAAAACGAATCAGAACTTGATTCCAATTATGATGGGAAGGAAGGCACAACATCGTCACCAGTAATGGAATACAGTGGTGGATTATTTTTGAACCGATTTACTCAAATGTTTCCTTCGGTGACAGGTGGAGATCGAATAGAGGACGATGAGGAAGCTACGGTTGAAGATGGTTGGGAAGAAGAAGAGGATGATTTGTTCGACGATTTAGATGATGAGGAAGAATTGGACAATCACGTTGACTACACCGAACAACGCATCGATGGAGTTCAGGAAAATATAATAACAGAAAATAAATTTTCTTCTTCTATCATTCTTCCAGAATTGTCTCAAGACGAAAGGAAAGAAACAGAAAACGAGGTAGAAGAAAAGAATATCATAATGGATGCTGAGGCAAGAAATCGGCGGGAAAACGTTACAGAAGATGCATATGCTGCAATTGCAAGAGAAATTTTAGAATACAAAGATATAAATAACGAAAATGAAAATTGTCTAGACAATATGGAGGAGGGCGAAAAAGTATTAGGGATACAAATAGAGCAGATAGAAGGAGAATTGATACAACAATCTGAATCGATTGCGTCTTCAAATAATGTGATGGAGAAGGTATCAAATGCAGCTTTTGCAGTCGAAGAAGAAGAAAAGAATACGTGTCTTGAAACTAAACTCTTGGACGATGATTGTTCGCCTGTAGAATCACAAGAAGATGCAGGTGACGGTACACGCAACAAGGAAGAGAGCATAGAATCGAGAGAGTGTGTCTCTGGTCAAGAGGAATTGTCAAACCATTCAGTCAATGAAAATATCAATGAAGATGTTTTAAGTGGTGAGGATGACATTGAGGACATCCCAGAAGAAAGCGAATCTAAAATGGACGAAGAATGTAATGGTGGAGCTCTAAGTGTTGAAAATATGGAACCTTATCCTGAATTGACTTCAAACGATAAATCATATCAACCATCAGCTATGCCCACAGAAGAAGAGTTAATGATTAAACATGTTGAAGAGGATGTCGATATAAACGTTGAGATTATCAAATGTGATAATGGAAATCTGCCCTCAAATTCCTCCAATGATGTTTCCAAAATAAGTGAAATAGTACCCTTGGAAAAGAGAAAAGAGGTTGATGGAACCTCTTGTGGGCTGGAGGAACAGACTGAGGAAGTTTGCCTGGTTAATTTTCCACACAGTGGCGACCTTGGTGTATTAGAAAATAGAAATGGTAATGACATTTGCGAGGAAGATAATAGTATTAGATCTTATCTGGAGGAAAAACCAAATGTGTTGAATTCTTTGCCCAAAGATTCATTAAAAGCGTTGGAAAAGAATAATCTTGGTCCCAGTTTTATCTTAAATGAGTCGGGAAGCAAAAATGATTCGACTGAAAATGTGGAAATGCAGAGGGCAAAAAATGATGTTTCAGCAAATACAGATTTAGCTTCAATCAAGCAAAATTTTCAATCTGACAAAATGAACGGTTTCGAAGCAGCTGAAAAAGTACGCAGTGAAGCTAACGGGGATATTTGTAAAGGATTTGAGGATGTAAATTGTTTGTATGCAACAAAACAACGAACAAATGAAACCTCAGAAGATGTACCTGATAATGATCCCTTAAATTATGAGACAAACGATGAAAATAACAGAAATGAAGCCGCGGAATGTATTTCAGAACAAGAAGGTTTGACATTTGTAGCCATTGAGCAATCAAGTAATGTAGAGGATCCAAATAATAATCAAATTCTCAATGATAAATCAAATGTCGAATTAAAATGGAATAACGCTCATGAGAATTTCAATGTAGAAAAATCGGACGAAGCGGATTATGCAGGCGAAATTGGTGCTAGCGAAGCTGTGCCAATAGCGGAAGTAGAAACTTCACGTCCAGAGACCGTTGAAGACACTGATGATACCGAGCAAAAAAAGGAGATTGTTAATGAAAACAATCAAATTTTGGTAAAAGATGATTTCGAAAATGCAGACGATGAAAAGAGTCTGAGAGATGAAGATCATAGTCATAACAATATGGAATCAGCAAATAAGCAGAGTGACGCTGATGGTGAAATAAATGCTGGCGACGGATGGAATGATGAGCTTGAGAACTATGACATAGAGTCATCTCATGAGCCGGTCGATAGTAATGATGTTATCAATCATGAAAGTGAACCAACTTCAGGTGATGAAAATCTTCAGGACGATGAAGATCATAGTCATTGCTTGTACCAAAGTGATGAAATAAATGCTGCCGACGGATGGAATGACGATCTTGAGAACTATGACACAGAGTCATCTCATGAGCCGGTCGATAGTAATGATGTTATCAATCATGAAAGTGAACCAACTTCAGAAGTACCGGTTTTGCCATCTTCAGATGATGAAAAGAGTCTGAGAGATGAAGATCATAGTCATAACAATATGGAATCAGCAAATAAGCAGAGTGACGCTGATGGTGAAATAAATGCTGCCGACGGATGGAATGACGATCTTGAGAACTATGACATAGAGTCATCTCATGAGCCGGTCGATAGTAATGATGTTATCAATCATGAAAGTGAACCAACTTCAGAAGTACATCTTCTGAAAGAAGAAGATCATAGTCAATGCTCGGACCAAAGTGATGAAATAAATGCTGCCGACGGATGGGATGATAATCTTAAGAACTGTGACATAGAGTTATCTCATGAGCCGGTCGTTGGTGATGATGTTGTTAACCATGAAAGTGAACCAACTTCAAAAGTAGCGGACCCACTGCCTGAAAATGATGTAAAGAATTTTGTTAAAGAGAAAATGGAACCGACTTTACAGGATGGAAATATTTCACTGCAAGATAGTAAGGATCCATGTTTACTCTCTAATCCCTCAAAATGTGTTTTACACGACACTATTGAAAAAGAAAGCATGGAGGATACCGTCCAAATTACAAAAGAGCAAAGTATTCTTCGATCAGATATAGAAAACATGCTCAGCTCCCCGAATGATGTTCACAATGAAGCTGAAATAGCATATAAAAGTGCCGATACAAATCTTTTTACGTTGCAAAATTCTTCTTTAGGAAAATCTGACCAAATGGATCATTATTTTCTTCAAAATGAGGTTTCTAATCGAATAGGAAATGAAAGAGATTTAGCTAATCTTTTGCACCAAATTTCAGCTCTTCAGCAAAAACTAAGTAACAAGGAAGGTCTAGCGAACCACTTCGAAGAGGCGAACAAGAATATGGAAGAGTTGCTTAGTCTGGAGAAAAAACAAGGTGAAAAGAATTGTTCTATGTGGAACGATGAGAGAAAACTGATGAAACATGAAATTGTCAAGTTAGAAAAATCATTAGAGACTGCTGATACATCAAGAGAACTTAAAGGAAAACGATATAAAGAGGACATTTCAAGATTGGAGCTCTTGTTGCAACTAAAGGAAGAGGAGATACACGTGAACCAAGTCAAGCACGATCAGAATATTTCAGCATTTAAGCAACAAATTCAATCTACAGATTCTAAGCGTGAAAAGGAAAGAGACAGCTTGACAGTAAAATTGAAGTCGAAATCTAAATATTGTGACGAGCTTTGTACCAAAAATGATCATTTACAAAAAACGTTGGCAGATCTGAAGCTATCATTGTTCGACCAAACTAAGGAACAAGAAAAGAAAGAGAAAGAAATGAATTTACTCCTTCAACAAATGGAGAAACAAGGAACAAAAAAACAGGACGAAATTACAACCTTGACAAAAAAGATTGGCAAAATCCAATCAGAATTAAGCGCAAAATCGAAGCTTTGTGATGAAAAAGATTCTTTAATTGATTCTTTAAATAAATCTGTTGCAAAGCTGGAATCTGATTCTTTCAATGATACAAAAACACATGCTCGGAAACTAAAAGAGCTTGAAATCAAAATGAATAGAAATGAAGCAGAAAAAGAGGACATCACTAGTCAATATGAGGCCAAATTACAGAAATTAGAAACTCAAAAGCAACACTTGAAAGGAGAAAATAAGACCATTGAAAACCATTTTAGAAATCAAGAAGGAATGGTAGTACCAGATCTAAAACAGAAGATAGAAGCTCTCACTGAGGAAAAAGAAAGAATAAAGACTGAGTTAACACAACAGAAAACACTTGTAAATGAAGTCGAGTCTAAGCTATCAGAATCTGTTTATGAGTGTGCAGATGTCACCAATAAATTAAATGCAGAGTTGGAACAGATGAAAATGAAAGTCCAAGAGAATGAAAATAGACATCATGAAGTGGCTTGTAAGTACAAGGATATGTGCAAATCACACAAAGAGGCTATAAAAAATTATGAAACTCTACAGCATGAAAAATACGAATTAGAAGAAGAACTTGAGGAAGCTTTGGTACAAATGGGTTTGCAAAAAGAATTATCAGCAGAGGAGATACATGAATACGAAGAAAGACTATCATCTTTGGAACTCAAATTTGAAACACAGAAAAAGGAGTACGAGAATGATGCAGAGGACCTTGTAGATAATCAAAAGTTAAATCAAACTTGCTCTGATTTAGATCTGGAGAGGAAATTTGAGCAAATGTCTAATGCCCATAATGCGCTTAAGATTGAACTTGATCAAATTAAGGATGAACACTTTGCGAAAGAAATTGAAATAAAAGAATTGTTTGATAAAAATTTGAAGTTACTTGATCAAGTAGACCATCTACAAATGACAGTTGATTTAATTGACTATCAAGAGCCTACCGAAAATTCTTGTTTTCAGGACGAAGAGCTTACGGAGAAAACAAATGGGTTCAATCTTCCCGAAACAAGCAATGAAAAAGTAGACAAAAGTGAAACCCTTCTAGCAAACTTGAAGAAAAAAGACGATATTATTACTGTATATAAAGGAATGGAGGAGACTATGCAGAAAAGAATTGAAGAAGTCGACGCTAAACTAACGCATTCATCACATGAAGAAGCTCGTCTTCAAGAAAAACTGACGGAGGTGCAAAACTTATACATGGAATTAAAGAAAGAAATTAGCAGAAAACAGGATCGAATAGATAAAATGGAAGTGGAACTATTGTCGTCTGAATTAAAACTCAATGCAAAGGAAGTGGCATCTTCGGATGTAAATGAGAGTTATGTTGTTGAACAAGAAGATTTACAAATAATCTTGAAAGAAAAAGAAAACGAAATATTGGAATTGCAATTAAGCATTGAATCGATCAAAAGTAGGTTAATAACCACACAGGCCGAACTGGCAGAGCAAAAGATGAAAGTTTGTGGTGGAACGAGTGAAGCAACTGATGAGAGAGACATCGAATTTGAAGCACAGCAAGAAAAGATTGAATTTTTGGAAGCATCTCTACTCGAACATGAAAATGCCTACCAAGAAGCTACATCGCTTTTGGAAGTTATGAATACTGATATTGAAACCACTCATAACGTGCTAACCGAGAAAGAAAAAGAACTTCAAGAGCTTGTTGAATTGGTCACTGAACTTGAAGTAAAATTACAACAAAGTAACAAACCATTTGTAAGTTCAGATATTCCAGAAGCTGATACAAAAGATGAGGCCGAATCTGTGGATTTCATGCGGGAACAAATTATTTATCTCGCTAATGCGTTGGAACAATCAGAAACACAAAGAGCTGAAGCAATTGACCGTATCCTTACTGAAAGAAAAGCTAATTCCGATACGATTAAGCGCTTGAAAGATTCTGTTAAGCGATTTTATTCTACTCTTAGTTGCAGCGAAAGCTAGGCCGAAGAAACAATATTTTGATTCTGAATTAGAAGTAGGAGAAGGATATAAATATTTAATCTTTACAATTCGGCTTTCCATAATTGTGATAATATTTCTTTTCATTTCACGAATGTGCCTTTGAATATTACTTAGTTAAGGTATATTGGCAAAAGAATGAACTGAGGTATATTCAATAAGGTCTAATTATGAGTGAACATCTATTTCTCGTTGTGTCTTCCTGTATCATGAAAATGTCACAGAGGTGTTGCGTTGCGTTGCAAATAATCCCCATCACCTATTCTATTCTATTCGTGTGATGTAATACCAGCCATTTCAATCAAAGCAAAACACCACCCACAACTCAAACCAATGAAAATGCCAGCAAATGCACACCATGGAACAATAAATGCCCAATACCACCACGAAAATCCTAGAAAGGTACAGTAACAAACAGCTCCAATCCACAATCCTAGGCCACCAGTATTACTATTATTTGAAAATGATACACTACCACTTACACCACTATTGCTACCTGCGATACCATAGCTCAATTGACAAATTGTAACGTAAGGCATAAACATCAGCCCTGTGACTCGAATTGAAACAGCTTGATAATAGTCACACAAAGAAGCAGCTGCCTTAGAGGCAGGCAAAATTTCTTTCGCAAAAATGGAAGATAAGGGATAAGGAGACCCAAAAAGGATGGCACGGAGAGATAGTAATGTAGTGGATAATATAGTTGATAAAAATATAAGAACAATCCAGATAGAAAGCAATACATTGTGGAGTGGCCAAAGAAAAGATTGAATAATAGATGGAGGAAATAAGGATGTGGAAAAAGTTGATGGCCTCAATGTTGATGGATGTTGAACTTGGCCATCAGTTCCAACAGCTCCAGAATCCCACCCTGCCCTATTTTCAAGACGTAATGAAAACCATTCTACAGTTGAAGCGACATATAACAGAATAGTTTCAGGAAAAGCCAATAGTGTACCTGGATCAGAACATAATGGTTCCTGTTTTGCCCACCAACCTTGAGTTATGGGAGTATTTCGTAATCTTGTTAAATATGACCCACGTGGCTCTGCTGCAGCAGCAGATAGAAGTGGAATTGCAGCTAAACCACGTGGTGTAAGTAGTACATTACCTCCTCCAATTGGAACAGCATTAGGATCAGGTTGATTTGTATTCGAATCCTCTATTGAATTATTTGGAATCGATTCTGCATTTTCTGCGTTATTATTGACATTTTTAGTCACTGCTGGCGTATTATTGGGTGTCCCTGGAGCAGGCGATGTGACTTGTTTTACAGCAAGGTTGTTGTTATTGGGTGATGGAGCACTTCCGTACACACGCCATTGACGATCACATTCTTGAATATACAATATCATAGCTTGTCCTCTTGGAATCCCTTTTTTAGAGCGCCAAGCATTAACTTTGGCTTTTTCTGGTATAGATATACCTGAAGTGTTATGAGATGAGGGAATGTCTGATGATACAGCTTGTTTATGGAGTGCATAGAGTTCAAGTCGATCACGATTGGAAGGTGGATGAGCTGGTCTCCAGGCTTTCATTTGGTTAACTTTTGTGCGGAATTGAGATGTTGTTGCTGTTAGAGTGCTCGAAGAAGATGAGGAATATGAAGCAAAGTCCGCCATTGTCAACGATAATATGTTTTACGTGAATATCTTAAGAAGAGGAGTAAGTGTTCGAGTGATAACGAAGAAGATTTAAAAAACAAAAATGCATCTGGTGATCTTTTCAAATATTATACACATGAGAAATTTTCATTTTGATCGATGTAACAAATTTACGTACGTGGGCATATGAGTTTACGTGAATGCATTATCGACATCACCCATCAATGGAAATCGCTACGACAAAGGAGCTCGATATGCAATATCAAAAGGAAGACGATATTTAATCATTTCAATTCAGATGAATTGTACTCGTACCCTATAGTGTAATAACATGTTGAGCAACTAGGACCGTTTTCGTAAGTTGTGTTCTACAAAATGTGCAGAATATAAATCCGTTTTTTTACCAAAGTGACGATCATCGAGTCCATTTTCTATTCCACGTGGATGTACAAAAGTGGATTATTATGATTTTAATTTCTATTGGATTCCCCAAAATTTCGGAATCTTCAATTTTTTGGAGAAAAGTAATACACATATAAAGTGTTCTAAGGTAAAGATATTTGTCTATTTATTTTTATACGTTTAAGTCGTAGCTTACTTCTGTGTTTGTTTTGTATTGGCAGATACAAGTTCATTATTTCCCACCAGGTGCAGAATCACAATCACGTATTTTCAACAGAGCTCAGAAGCAATTAGAACGCAGATTAAAATCAATCAGAACAAATAGGTAACAAGGAGCTAATAATTCACTATATAGTTGTGTGTTGTTATCATTGTATCATTGCTATCATTGTTATCATTGTTATCATCGTTGTTAACATTTATTCTAACCATTATTCCGTTTTCAATTAGCACACACGGACAAGATGTCACGAAAAGACCAGTATACTTCCAAAAACGCATTAGATCGGTTTAATAAAAGAGATCAAAGACAACTAGTCCCTGAAGCTACTGGAATGTCCGGCATATTTCAGAACTCAGACACTGAAGAAGAGCAGGGCAACAATTTGACTATAACATCAAGAATTACTACACGTGATATTAGGAATCGCCTTAAACCTTTTATTAAAAAGGAAGATTGTATGTAAACATATTATGTACATCAAATTTTGGATACTACAAAAAAGAGATGAGGGTGAAGTAGTTTGGCCCTCAGATATCATGAAGTTCCTTTTTGACTCATATGGAATTTTGTCTATTAGTTATACAAAAATTATCTCATGATTTTCTGTCTCATCAAGAAGATTCCATTGAACCATGGTTGCCCTCCTGGGAATACATGTCAATGGATACGTGATCTGTCACCAGAGGATCGCGGTATTGTTTCAAGATGTCATAATGTTCATATGGGAAGAGCAGGCAAAAATTCAACAGAGATATCAAGACCAACAGGAACTACATCTAGTGCTGGTCGTGGGACTACATCTAATGTATCTACAAGAAATAATAAAGTGATTAAAGAGTTAATTCTGGTGTTACTTTTGCCGAGTCTGTCGAATTGGTTAACCGAAGAAGTGTTAGGAGACCCCCGGTGCAATTTGTAAACCAAAGTAATGTTGAGCAGCCCAGTTGTCATCAGATGAGGGAATCTCTTGGGCGTCAAGTAAGAGGAGAAGAAATTAGACGTCAAGAAGTAACTGAAGAATCTCGAAATAATCCACAAAATAATGGGACTTTGGGTGAAGGACCAGGTTTTTTCTGGTACTAGTCACCAAAGAGGAGCAAATTGTGGTGGTTGGGGTAAAGAATCAAGCTCATCTAATAACAATGAGGAACAAAGTCGTGGTTGTTGAGGTAAATAATCAAGTGCATCTGATAAGAAGAAGGAATGGAGGAAAGTTTCTTGATCATCTGGCTGGGGTACTTCTGCTACTTCTGACCAACAAGAAAGCGCTGTTGAGGGTAAAAAATCAAGTGCATCTGATAAGAAGAAGGAATGGGGGAAAGTTTCTAGATCATCTGGCTGGGGTACTTCAGCTACATCTGACCAACAAAAAGGCACTGTTGTTTCACCTGAAAAAAAAGAAGAAAGTTTCCCCAGTGACAGATTTAGTATCTACGGAAGCTTCATTCGTACGAAAACTTGATGTTGTAAATACTTCAATAGAACTCCCAGATTTTTCTCCTGAATCATTTTTCATTGAAAATCTAGCAAAAAATATTGTCGGTCAACAAGTTGTTCAAAAAAAGTAGAAGTTCTTGTCAAAAGATGAAAAGTTAGGATTATCTAATGTCGAAGAGGAGCAAAAAGATGAAGACTTGCTCAACAACTGAAAGATGCGCTAAAAATAGAAAGCGCACTCAACAATAAGCTAGAAGAAAGGTGCAAGACAATACAATCTTTGAAAGAAGAGATAGCCAAAACATTGGTATCATTGTCTATCCATGAAGATCTACCACCGGCTAAGAACAATGAGAATTTCGATGCACAAATTTCAGATAAAGAAATGAAAATTCTTGAAAATGTAAATGTTGAAAAGAATTCTGATATTATGATTGCGAGAATAAATCAATTATCATAATCCTGTTTCGTTCTCGAACAAGTATAACAACATAAAAAACTTACATAAGAAAAATATTAGGTATATTTGGTTAACCAAATTAATATTTTTTTGTAACCTTGATTATGAATTTAACATATCTGAATAACAATGTGAGTTTACTATTATAAAAAAATATGTAAATTATATAATAAAGATGATTACTCTCTTGTTTATTGATTTTCCTCCCTATATTGCAGACCTGAAACAGTGATCCAAACTACTTGGTTAATTGAGGTTTCTTATCTGGTGTGGAATATAAAAAATCTGGCAATGAAGGATAAGGTGTGTCTGGTTTGTCTTTTCCATCTGTTTTGTATGCATGCTTGTAACTAACTTCATATACTTCATCATCTCTTATTATTGCATACATAAGGTTTTCATCATTGCCTTTAATTTTCTGTACTTGTCTTAATGGATAATTATTGTAACCACACTGGAAGTACACAAAATCGCCCACTCTTATATCTCTATCATGATCAATTTGCCAAGTATTCAGTTCGCTTACCAGTTTTCCTATGTAAAGACCTATTTCTTCATGAGCTTTTGCAACAACTCTCAGTTTGGACTGAGTCTCAAAGATTTTTTTTGAAGAATGCTACTCCTTGCATATAATTCTTGTTTGTCATATCCTACCAATTTCTGTAAGTCATATACTTTACTTTGTTCTTGTGTAATCATTTCATTCTGTTTTATACTTTTGTTTGATCTATCAATATCTGCTTTTTGATTGATTAGAACTGTATGGTTCAATTTTGCTTGAAGGTGAGAAACACATCTTTTCAGTTGCTTGTTGCTTTCTTTCGTCTGAGACTCATCCAGTTCCCATTCAAACTTGCGGCAAGCCTGACTTGACATGCTGCTATGACATTTAATGGCAACAAGAATACAAGAAAGTCATGACAGATTTTTTAAGTAAAATTTATCCCAAACATAAATAAAGGGAGAAATAATTAGGGGAATTTGAAAATGTACACATGCATTTGTTAGAAGAAAAATGAGAAAAGATTCCTAATCAAACACAAGAAAATAAGTGAATTTGTAGAAAAAAATTATGATTATTAGCAACTAATTTGGTTAACCGAATGGATTGCATATTCTTGCAACCACTTTCAACATGATAAAATGTTCCACCAATATTTTTTGCTAAAGACTACATACTTTCGTGAAAATAAATTGTTCCAAGCCTTAGTAAAATTTTTAGTGGGCATCTATGCTTCATGGGGCTGAAATCTGCAAGAATGTAGCAAAATGAAATTTTCGTTCCACTCGGGTGTATATCATAATTACAATAAATCTGTGCATTTGAGTGTTTGAGCTGGAATTTAGTCAAACTTCCTTGAATTTTAATTAGACTAGAAGAAGTGTTTTATCATCAAAGCGCTTAAGTTTTTTGAGAAATGGGCATCATTTTTCTTTACAATTACTTTTAGAGTAAAATAGAAACGAAAACAAAATACGAGTGTATTGCGTATGGGTGGTTTGGAAAATACTTATGAACATTTGTAACATTTTTAGCAAATCTCACGACCTCGTTTGTATTTTGTAAAAATAACTATTCAAGCACAAAGGCTTATTAAACTTGCCTCTAAGCTTTGGGTTGCTGGATTGTCAGAGAGGCTTTAATGAGAAAAACTGCAAATGTAGTATTAGGTAATTAGTTTTTATTAGCTTATTATAACTGCTAGATCTATTAAAACACAAAGACCTTTGTTGCCATATGTAGACACAAAAGTCAAGAGCTCTTAAAGATTTCGTTTTGCCTATATCTGTTCGGATTCTATTCCATCTTCTTAGTTCAATTTGTTGCGATTGCAGTTCCTTGGCGTTGTTCCGATTCTTCCACTCTTTTAGAGTCTTCTTCTCGTACCGCATAATTCTTGAGTGTCTGTCTTATCCTCATTTCTCGTAGCTCGTTATCTCTCATTGCCTGCCTAATTTTCAATATGGTATTCTTGTAGTCCATCTCTACCCATCCAACTCGTCCATTTCCGTTCGTATATGTCTTAAGAAATCTACCAGGAGGATTGAGTTTACGAATGTTTAGATATATTTCTTTAGAATGAACTTTCTTGAGAGATTTAGGACATACTTCGTGCTTAGATTGGTATTTCTTGACAAGCGACATAAAATTGATGTTTCCGTGGTGATTGTAAACATGGGTACCTCTGCCGGATATGATGTCATTTTTCGTGGGAGTTGTAATAATACCTAAACTGGAATGTTGAGGTAAATTAGGTCGTCCATATTTTGCTTGGGACAGAACTTTAACCGGCTTCATATCATTCTTTTCATTGATGACGACAGTGATGAGACGGGGCATTGTTAGAGATTATTTGAAAGTGGAATGAACAAAATCTTTTGAGTATTCTTTGTGCTATGATGCATGTTATGATGCACATATGTTTTATTTCGAATGTTTCTGTTTTACTTTAGTCATGCGAGTGACCACGGAGCCCTGTCGAAAATAATTAGGCGTTAGGAATGCAAAGTCAGATTAACTTCTTTTTGTTTAATGTTGAGATCAAAAGAATTCCGTAAGTGATAAAATCATTCAATTTCACTATGTATAGCACGGTATTTCATTTTTCATTGAGAACAGCAGCTCGTTCCCAGAATTTGGATTCACGATATCTTCAGAATTACTTAGAAATAAAAGCATGATTACTTAGTATCGAAACTTCGTTTAAAAATTTTAGAGGGTAACATACCTTATTCAATCAGCCGAAAGCCTTCGAGAATGTATAGATACACAGCCCCCGTGAAATGGTCAGACTGCTGAGAAAAAAATAAATTTTTGGACCTACTATTTGTTGTCCTACACCGTACTTTACGAACTGATCAACGGGACGGTATTAATTCGTTTGAAAACCATAATTATAATGTTATAATTTACATACAAGTGAAGGTCTTATACAATCAGTCTATATTGAGTACGTTGAATAATGAGAAAGTAATTTCATGATTAGTTAGTACACTACAATTCAAGTAAACTTGTGATTGAATCTACAGCAAACTTTGACTTCTTGCGAAACCATTATTTATGAAGTGCAATTTGTAATCGATGCGTTTGTGCCTGCACAAGCTTTAGAATGATCCGGTTCTCTAATTTTGTCCTTGGATATGCTTAAAATGCCATGAGTATGTGGATGCCGTGATGAACCCCATATTGGTCAATTTTTTCTTGTTACAAATCTTTCTCATAGACGTATTAACATGTCTATTTGCAAAGTGAAAATGTCATAACTATCGAAATAGAATAAACAACGATAAGGGAGTGGAAGTTTCCAAAAACAAATAAATAGGTGACTTAATTTCGGTGTTCTTGAGTAAGAAATTCTCAGAGACAAAGGTCTTTATTTATGACTTCATATTAAAGTACTTAACCAAAATCGTACCTAAATGAATTCGCTAAAAAATTCGAATCTTAAGCGAGAGCGAGAGTTTTTGTGAGGATCATGGCTTAAATTCAGCCATTATGACCAAAAAATCAAGTTGGCTTGAAAACACTTGAACTTGTCAGAGAATCAGTTCGATTATATTGCTAAGAATTACCTTTTGGATAGTATGAATCAAGCTGTTGATCCTAGATATAATACAAATTCGAGAATAGACAATAGATATCCAAGAAAACCCTCCAGTTTTGATGATGGAAAAAGTGTTGGCCAAAGGTCTAGAGGGAGCAACGGAAGAGGCAGCAATTATCGTGGAGCTTCAAGTGTTATAGACGAACGGAATAGAAACACAGTCCCCAGACGCAATTCTAATATTCGAGGGTTACCAGCAGGTGATCGCAAAAATGCACCTAGAGGCGATATTCGCTATCAAGATGATAAAAGTGTGTACTCAATGCACAGAGCTAATCATTCAAAGCCGTTAATCATAGGAGGCTCCCGCACGATCATTGATGATCGCAGCCAAAGAAATGGATATATGAATCGTGGCATGTCAGACTTAGATGATAGGAGTAGGGCAGGAGATATCTTCCAAATATCAGGCGAAAGTTCTAATGCTGGACATCCAGTTTCAGATGAACGCATTGCACTGTCGATGGCCATTCAGCATCATTCTCATAAACTTTTAGAAACAGATATCGACATTAATGAAGTATGGGATATGGATGACCCTCTAGGAGACTTTGGTGCTGCAATGATCAGTGCACGTAACAGAAGTAGAAACTCTGTAATTGACATTGAGCCAACTGAAAAATCGTTCAAAGAAAAATTATTTGCAATGTTGCCATGCTGTACTCCTCTAAAAGCAAACCAAAAACATTTCCTACCAAATGACACGAAACGAATTAGATTGTTTTTATTCTTGGTGGCTATTGCACTTTCTGCATTGACAGCATTTTATTTTAAGAATGGATCATTCGGTATTTATGCTGCTACTTTTTTTAGCGATGAACCAATAAATCTCGGGCCCAGCAATGACGATATTGAAACTACTTCGCCGAAAAATGATGATCAGATTCAAATTGTTGATGAACAATCTCCTGAGCCTCTCTCTTACGAACCTTTGGAGCCAATAAATATAGCATTATCTTCATCTATAGCTCAAAACCTTGCTGATTCAAGTAGGAGAAGAACGAAGATGGATACTCCTTTGCTTTGGCTGGTAAGTGTTGTAGTATCATAATTTTCAATAAGATGGAAATTCAATACCAAACTAAGTGCATCTTGTTCGAATTTCTCTGATTCAGATTCCGAAGTCTGGGGGCAATGCTGTTAAAAAAGTCATGAGTCAATGTTTTAATATGGTTGAAGCCTCTGATATGGGCATGGGATATGATCATGAAGAGGTATGTAGAGAAATTTGAATATTATTTCTCAATCACATCAGCAATTCTTACACAGATTCTTGTTCTTCAATTCAAAATCTTGTGACAATCTTAGACCCTCAGAGTTTATCTATCCCAAGAAACAGGAAATAAATTTGTCAATGTTGACATGAGCTCCATAGATGGCGTATCTCGTGCGAAAAGATTGCAACTAATTGAATCTCGTCTAGCAGATGTTATAATATCACCTAACCTATACACCGTTGTGGAAATTTTTTCTCTAACATATCCAGGAAAAGCATTTGCACTGTTTCGCCATCCCATGGACACAGCCATAAGTATGTATAAATCAAATTCAATTTCATCTTCAATATCTATGGAACAGTTTTTTGAAGATGGAAGTTTAGTCGATGATAATTGGATGACACGACAACTGTCGAATAAATTAGAGGGCCCCCTGAATGAATTTGATTTGAAACGTGCGAAGGAGACAATTCGACGTAAATTCATAGTGGGATTAGTAGATCAAGCAACTGAATCAGTGAAACGATTCAAAGAGTATTTTGGTTGGACATCCACGCAATTTTCGCAGCCACAAGTTAATACATGCATGGCAAAAGTGACGCAGTTGAAGGTTTCTATGGATAAGATCGAAGAAAATAGTAGGCTTTGGAATTTAGTCATGAGACACAATCAGTATGATATGCCTCTTTTCCTTTATGTCCAACGCTTATTTGTGGAACAGTCTAATTCTTTGCCATCACCAGAATTATGATTGAAATCTCTTTAGCTCCTCCTTATTGTCATCTCTTAGTCTAGAAAACAAATATACAATGCCTCATAATTCCGTCTCATAGTGTAAAATGTACCAAATGTAGAAATATATAATAAATTAATGCGAAATATTCATTGTTACTTTTCAGATCATGAAAATTTTCTAATGTTTTGCTTCAAATCATGGTTCAGCAAGCTACAAGATTCAACAATCATTTATTATCTAAGAAAGCATTTTTTTAATGTATGTATGATGTTTGTGTTTTCTAACAAATGTTGATAGAAGAGAAAATTTCGTAAGATATTGTATATATTCTACTCCAGCATTGAATCTTAAATGTTTCCAACAAGCCCGCAATTGTTGAACTTTTTTATTTAATTATTTTCGTATTTAAGAGATAATTTATCACAATATTTCGTTCAGTTCCCGTTGCCTCATAAATGCTCTCATACCGGCAATTTATTTACAAAGTATTGCAAACTTGATTACGAGAAAAGACAAAGTTTCTTTTGAATTATTCCTTTTGAAACGTACTTGTGCAAACAAGCTGCAAATCAAATAGATGATAAATAGGCGACTAGTTTGTCACGCTTTTTCTTACGAATAGATTCAAAGTGTCGAGAATTGAGAACGTTCCATCGATTACATAGAACAAGGTAAGGTAAAGAACCATTATACACTATGTAATGGAAGCTCGATTTCATTACTGAATTGATTTGAAATGTTTCAGCTGGATGTTATTGTCTAGAAATTGACACTCACTAAATTGCGCGCATACTCACTATTATTGAATTAGAGTCGTGAAATCTTCTGGCGAAGGTATCTTTCAGCATGTCAACGCCTACGAAGCCCTTTGATGTGGAGTCAATGAAATTAAGGAGACCCAAGTTTGGCTTAAAAATAATGCGTCGCAGGAGAGCTCGATCTGCCCCAGCACGAATAAGAAGAAAACGAAGTTTGATTGAAGATTATTATCGAGTCGATACTGATGAAAATGTCGTTCTTCCTGGAATGCCAATGTATGATGAAGATTGGCATAGAGATATTCATGATTTTTTCAATTTAATTGTATTGGTAAGTTTTTTTCTCAATGCCGATTCTTGAATGAAAAAATCGCACACTCTTATTTTTAGCGGTAAAAGACTCAATATTTTCCTTTGTCTATGTTATTTTAGATCCCAGTGGTCGTTCTGAACGCATTAAATTGGAATTGGGATGTTCTGCTTACTTTTTCAAACACAAATGGGAAAACATTTGAAGATGCATGGATCGGAGAATGGAACAACATATTTTACCGTTTTACTATGCTATACGTCGTAATAGACTTAGCATGGATAGTTATTGTTCCTCAATGTGTCAAAAGCCCCATTACAATTATTGTGCATCACATCGTTTGTCTGGCCTATTGCAGCCTACCACTCTTCATACCAGGGACTTACTACATTATGGGACTAAATATGAGCGTTGAAGCAAATACCTGGTTCCTTATTGCTAGACGTGTCTTTAACAAACAAGGCTTTCCTCCATGGACTATTTCTCTTCCATCGGTTTTTTCTATTCGAATCAAACTCATATCCATATTCTTCTACATAACATGGTTTGTCATTCGATTGATCGTGTATCCCTGTGTCTTGATCAAATTATTCGATACACATGAAACGTATACGAAGATTGCTAAAACACCCATAAATGCAGTTCTCCTTGCTATAGTGTTTCAAATTGCATTATGTACTCTTAATATAAAATGGACAAGGGATCTTATCATGGCCAAAGTCCGATTTTGGCATAAAGAAAAGAAAAAAATGGTCAAGGGTCTTTGATATTTGAATTTTTACGAAATACTCTTTCAGTTCTAGGTTACATTCGAGCCTTTGTGTTCATTTCGTCAAATGGTGCAATTTTGTTCACTTCCTATTTTGGCACATTTTAGTTAAATCTACATCGTTTCAGATCATTTGAGACGTTCAAGAAAATTTGACAAAAATTGTGTCCAGGAACCTTGAGTAAGGCACCACTATCATTGCTCTTTCTGTATCCTTCACAACAGCAAGGATGCTGCGATATAGGATTTGAGTGCTATCCATGTCATACGAATCTATTTCCAAAGAATTTAACGTAGTTGGGATTGGGTGAATTTTAGGACAAACAAAAGAAAATGGTCATGCATTCATGCATGTTGTCTTTGACAATAAATTGTCATGAAATACTAAACAAATAATCCAAAGTATAATGAATGATTATAACGTCATTTTAAAAATAGATTTCTTCCCATTTTTCGTTTTCGTCTTTTTCTATTTTGATTGGTAACAGGGCATAATTTTCGCATTGTCTTTCCATTGAATGTGAATTTCATTCGCTATTCTTTCTGCCGCCATCTTCACCTCCTGCTCAGTGGTCCCACTGCCAACACTCAATCTTAATGTACCCATGGCATAATCCATAGGAACTGTCATTTCTTTCAGTACAGAAGAAATAGACACGCTATCGGAGGAATGGCATGCTGATCCAGCTGATGCGGCAACATCTTTTTTGCCTAATTTTTGCAATAATGGCCCAGCACGAATATTACGTATACTGATGGAGAGTGTATTAGGTAAACGTTGGGCAGGATCTTTTGGACCATTGACGCAAAAAAGATCCTGATTGTTTGGATTTTTAACGTCATGATCCGAATTATAAATACATTTGGTCAATTGTTGCAACAAACAATTTCGAAGATATTCTAAATGATTTGGATGATTCTGAAATTGATGTTTGACTAGTTCTGCAGCTTTTCCCAAACCAACAATGTAAGGTACATTTTCCGTTCCAGCTCTTCTTCCTGATTCTTGTCCTCCACCAATTAAAAGTCCTCCACTTTTCCCCCACATTGAGGGCGATGCTGGATCTGACAATGTGGAAAGCATATTTTTTGCATTTGTATTCGTTGGATGAATGTAGAGTGCAGCAATACCCTTTGGAGCACCAAATTTATGGCCTACAATTGTAATCATATCAGGTACAGAGTTAGCGGATTGAAAATAAGCATGCAGATTAATTTTTCCAATGGCTTGAGCAGCATCTGTATGAAACAATACCCCATGTCGCTCACAGATTTCCATGATTTTCGAAATAGGCTGAAGAGCTCCAATTTCATTTTGAGCCATCATGACAGAAACCAAACATGTTTGATTGGGTATGATGGCAGCCTCTAAGTCTTTCGTAGATACCTGACATTCTGATGATACTGGGAGGAAGGTAACTTTGATATTCTGTTGTTGTTGCAGATTTTTGAGATATTCCAAGATGGCTGGATGTTCAACGCAAGTGGAGATGACATGAGGTATCTTTTCCTTATTTGAAATAGCAGCATGTGATTGAAGAGCTAAATGAATGGCTAGATTATCAGCTTCGGTACCACATCCTGTGAAAATAACACCATCTTGTGACCCCCCCACGAGAGATGCCACTGAAGCACGCGCTTTTTGAATGGCTTTTTTTGGTCCCTTTCCATAATAATGCGTACTACTGGGATTTCCGAAATGTTGTGTAAAATAAGGCAGCATAGCTTTTGTGACTTCTGGTTGAATTGGTGTTGTTCCATTGTAGTCAAGATAAATAGGGGGCGCTATGTTCTGGTTATCATCAGAGTCATCGTCTTCGTTTTTGTCAAAGCATTGAATTGTTTCCAGCCCCTTCTTTGTACGTACCCATTGACTATATAGTAATACTGCAGATGTTGCGGCAGTAATTGCTGCTATAGGCAGAAGTCCAGAGGGTATGTTCCTGCTCATAATGCTGAAATAAATTAGTAATATAAGTTGTATGAAAAAACGAGTTTTGGTAAACCTCGACACATCTTTTCAAAAGGTGATGTTTTGATTTCGTAGGCAACAACTATTTTAGATTTAGATTTTGTTTTAACTAACTAAGATAAATGAAGTCAACATATCGATATAGTTATAATCCTCTTACGTGTTTATTTCCCTTCATGTTTTTTTGTGTTTTTTTCATGAATATGAATCAGTTCTGACTCAAAAAAAGATAAGCATAATTCTGCCCTCGCAATCACAGTTTGTCGAAAATGCCCCCCCTGCGAAAAATAATGAAATGGCTGTTATGCAGCTCCATCATGAACCACGCGGTATCTTCATTTGCCAACATAAAATATCATTCTTTTCAAGGCATAAAAGCACTTTCGAACAAGGTATCGATTTTCTCCAGCACAAATCATGATTCATCATCTTTCCATACAATTTTGCAAATGGAGCCCAATTCCATCATAGACTCAGATAACATAATCATAACCATGCAGTCATCGAGCTATCTGCTATCTTCGTCCCTTGCAGATTCTGCATCTGACATAACTAATTCAATAGAGCCAAAACCACTTTCTGATACGACAAACATAATCGTTTTCCTTGTAGGAATCTTTCCATTCATTTGGGCAACAGTCGAATTTTGGCGTAGAATTGCTGTTGGGTTACCATTTGGAACAGGTTCCGACTCCATTCTGATACGACCTGAACAAGAAACTATTACAACTATTGGAGAAGATAATAATCCAGTTAGTAGCCGTGGGCGACAGGTTTTAGGAAAAGGTGCTCTTGCTGTTGCTTATTTCTTATTTGCTGTCGCTGCGTTTAGCGTGGGGATCGCGGTTTTGAGTGTTGTTACTTCAGATCCATCCATTTCCACTAGCTTACCCTCTACCACGAATCTTCCATAACTCTTACGTCAATATTTTGCATTGATTCTACATTTTGTTCATGACGAAACATCACAATGGAATGACAAATAGAATATACAAAGTTATAATTTCATCATTAAAAAAGAAAGTAAAAATTTTAGTTGAAGTCATGAGTATTTTGCCATGAACTCTTGTATTCGGACCAAGCATTTATCCTTTTCAAGAACTTTCCATCCGTGGTTATAATCGGAGCGGACCAAAAATAAACTACCTTGTGATGTAATATTTGTATACACCATATTTGCAACGGAACTAGTTGTTGCTCCTTTATCTAGAAGAAGCAATTTTTCACCAATCATCTTTTCAAACTTTTTATTTCCTTCATGAAAACCAAAGAATGTATTTCCAGAAAGTAAAACATCTGATAGACAGCTTTCTACCAACTTTTCAGATGTATTATATGCCGTCACCTTCTTTGCATACCCTAATTTTTCATCGGATTTGGTCACCATGGAAAGTTTTTTTTTCTTCTGATTTTTTACTTTCTGCTGATTTTTTTCTTTCTGCTGATTTTTTCCTTTCCCCCAGTACGATGAAGATGTTTTCAACTTATATTGTTGGTTTTTATCTGCCATCTGTGCTTGCAAACCAAAAAAAGGCGAATATGGAGACATTGTAGGTTTAGATGGAACTACTGCATTATTATAATTTGCGTCTTCTTGCATGCTACTATGGATTGAAGGACCATTGTTGTAAGGTGAGGAAATTTTTTCTTGTTTTTTACCATGTCCAACATTCATGCCTTTTTCTTTTTTCTTTTCAAATTCTGTAATTCTTGTTCTTTCGGGAGTCGTGTCCTTCCTTTGTTTCTTGCGCGTTGGTAAAGATGGAGTTGCTCGTATTCTTTCTGATCTTCTTAATATTTTTGTAGCTTTAGCACCAACCTCTTGAGAAACGCTAGGGGTATATAGATTAGAAACCTTTGCTTGTAATCCAAACAATGGTGAAACAAGACGCATTTGTGGTGCAGATGAATAAATTCTATTATTGCAACTCATGTTTTCTTGTTTTTTGTTCTGTATCGGGCTTTTGTTACTAGATGTTTCAAGGTGAACAGATTCTATTGAGGAACCCTTTGTTTGTATATTAAGAAAGCCGAATGTCATGCCTTCTTCTTCTTCCTTTTCAGACTTTACAGTTGTTGCAGTTTTTGAAACTGCTTCCGTAATCTTTCCTACATTTTTTTCTTGCAATGTTGGAATAACTTCTGATTTTATTGATCTACTCATATTTTTCGTAGCTTTAGCATTAGCCTCCTTCAATACTTTCGAGGATGCTGTGGAAGTCATAAAATCAGATGTGACAGTACCTTGATGGATTGAAAATGTGTCCTTGTTGTTTTGCTTCTTTTCTGACAACAATGGTGTAGCAGAATGTAACCCTGTTGAGGTACCCTTTGTTTGCATATTAAGAAAGCCGAATGTCATGCCTTCCTCTTCTTCCTTTTCAGACTTTACAGTTGTTGCAGTTTTTGAAACTGCTTCCGTAATCTTTCCTACATTTTTTTCTTGCAATGTTGGAATAACTTCTGATTTTATTGATCTACTCATATTTTTCGTAGCTTTAGCATTAGCCTCCTTCAATACTTTCGAGGATGCTGTGGAAGTCATAAAATCAGATGTGACAGTACCTTGATGGATTGAAAATGTGTCCTTGTTGTTTTGCTTATTTTCTGACAACAATGGTGTAGCAGAATGTAACCCTGTTGAGGTACCCTTTGTTTGCATATTAAGAAAGCCGAATGTCATGCCTTCCTCTTCTTCCTTTTCAGACTTTACAGTTGCTGCAGTTTTTGAAACTGCTTCCGTAATCTTTCCTACATTTTTTTCTTGTAATGTTGGAGTAACTTCTGATTTTATTGATCTACTCATATTTTTCGTAGCTTTAGCATTAACCTCCTTTAATACTTTCGAGGATGCTGTGGAAGTCATAAAATCAGATGTGACAGTACTTTGATGGATTGAAAATGTGTCCTTGTTGTTTTGCTTCTTTTCTGACAACAATGGTGTAGTAGAATGTAACTCTGTAACACTGCTAATTTTTTTCTTTGATTCTTCTCTGTCTTCTTGCTTAGCTTTAGAAAATACCTTAAAGGTCGTAGAACTAGTTGAATTAGTATCACGATGGACCATGCTATGTTTCACATTATTATCATCCTGTTTTTTTTCCTCAACTTTTAATTTTATCACATGTTCGTGAAGGGTGTCCTTGTTATTTTGTTTCATATTTCTTTTCTCCTCTGTATTCGTGGCTTGGGTTTGTAATGATGGTGCATCTAACTTCATTGGTTGCGGATGGGAATTATTTGAAGAACTATTTGCTTTAATTGTTTGATCACGAGAATTCGTATTTGTTTCATCAGAGGTACGGACATAGTTCCTCTCTAGAAATTTCCCCATAGTTTTCGCCTGAGAGGAATACTTTTGATTCAGCACCATAGGAGATAGTGATTTGGGTTTCGACTGAGAAGATCCCTCAACCTGAGACTTGCCTTCTAATTTCATGATGCAATCGTTATAATTTTTACCTAATATTTCAGACTTTGCATTTAAAAACTGATTTACATCAAAAATATTGTGGTCTTTCAAAATTGGAACCATCGATGCATCGATGCAACCGTGAATAGAATCTAATTCATCCTGTGTTGGAGCATTATTCAACAACTCAGATGTTTGCTTTTGAATTAATTTGTTCTGATTGTTCACTTTGTTTGGCTTTTTATATTTTATTGAACTCTTTGCTCGTAAGATCCAAGAATGAATAATTCCTCTACAAAAGTCGAGTGTCACTTTCTCATTAGGACACGAAGCGAAGATTTGATTTTTTGTTTCCGATGAAGATTGAAAAAGATCTTTGGACCATACCTCTTCGTCGATATTAAGAAATTCTTCAGCTGTTCTAATCTTTGGTTGCAGAAATTTAGCTTCTTCAGGACTTAAACCTTTAGTAAATAAAGTTTCTCTCTTCGCTTCGAAGGGCGTCAAAGAGCCATTCATTCTGTTTGCTAAATCCATATTCTGACGATCAATATTATCATTCTTAGGTTCCCCTTTACGTTTTTCCTCTTCTATGTAATTGAGAGTTAAACTTTTCCGTATTGTTGATATTGAAGTTGAGGGTAGATTGAGTATATATTGGGGATTATCATTGGATTTATTTTTAGTTGCAAGTATGACTGCATTTGAATCCTGGTTAATATTTTTGTCATTGATGAAAAGCAGCTTATCCTTATCAGATTGACTTCTGTTGTTACCACTATCGATTTCAGGAGACCTTGAATGCTGTAATACTCTTCCTTTATTTTCACATCTATTTCCAGTGGATTCGTGCAAGGCATCGCATATTAAATTAGATTTGTTGCTGTTAGTGGCATTTGAGACAACTATTTCGTGTGTATCATTCGAGGTGTGTTCAACCTTCACACGTCCCAAAGCATCAGCAAGTTTTGATTCTTTCAATTCTAACTGCATTTGTGACTTTGGAGCGTTGATCCCAGTCTGCTGTTCATGATTGGCACGAATAATTTGATCAGATTCTGTTCTTTTCTCTCCTTGTTTACTTGGTTTATTTAGCTGTATCCTTAGATCCTCTTCCTCACTGTTGAAAGGTTCGTCAGATAAGTTGATATAAAACTCCATGCTATTATTCGCCACATTTTGGACCATAAACCTTAATATGTTCCCCACATCGTAAAAAATAGACGAGAAGTATGATGTATCTTTCTTTACAGAATACAAGAAAACTGTTGATTACGACACTCAAAACTCTAATCGTTACTCAACTAAAATAATTATTATATTTTTCATCAATATTTAAATTCTGCGTGCTGAATGATTGGCACGAAGACATGGTCAGACCAACTGATCTTAATGACATTTGCAACAACAACAAAAATTGATCTAAGAAGTCGTAAAAATAATGTCAAGCTGCAGCGAAAGATCTGCTCCACTTTCGTACTCTGGTAATGAATCTGTCGCATCAGAAGAAGAGAATCGAGATTCAAGCAAAAATGAATCACGCAAAAGAAGAAGTAAACCAGATTCTAAGTTCAAATCCAAGAGAGACTCATATAAAAATCGTAGATCTAAGTCCCCTGATTTTGAAAAGAGTAGGATGCATAAGATAAGAAAAAAATCTCGGCGAAGAAGGCAGAGGAGGTCTCCATCCACAAGTTCTTCGATCTCAGACACATCACTTAATGAAGGTCAAAAACGATCATCAGGGGATCGTTGTAGACATAATCACCATGAAAAGAAATCCAAGCATCACAGAAAAAGAAAAAATTATCTCAGTTGCGACACTGATGATGCAAATTATTCCAAAGATCGGAGAAAAAGACGTCGTAAACGAGAAAAAAAGAGTAAGAAAGTAGAATCACCCTCCAAAAATGAAATAGATAAAAGCCAAAATGAATTTGAGAAACTAAATGGGAGTATAGAGAAAAATGTTAGAAAAGTCTCGAATCCTTTAGGAGGTAACGATAATTCAAATTCAAACAAATCAACCAATGGTAAAAAAGCTGAGAACCTTAAATCAAAGAAAATGATCCCAATGACTCGTGAACAATACGAAGCTCAACAATCAAAAATGCGTGAAGTTTATGACCCCCAATCTGGTCGAACACGGCTCATTAGGGGGACAGGTGAAGTCGTTGAACGCATTGTGAGTAGAGAGGATCATCTCAGAATAAATCGTATCGCCACTCGAGGTGATGGATTGTCCTTCTCAAGATCAATATTGAATCACATTGGAAAGTCTTTGCACAGGTGATGATTGTTGAGCGTTATGAATTTTAGACTTCATTCAAATAGGCCAAAGTGATAATAATAGATTTCTCTATGACCTTTTGTTGCTTTAGTCATTGCAATTGAGAGATAATTATAAATTTTCCGAAAATACAAGAGTGTAATCTGTAATAGACTTCAGAAAGCTCTCAGTCATCAATCTGATTTGAATTCTGTATTGCGATGAAGTATTACACATTTCTACAAAAAGATAGCATAACAACAATATACATTTGAACTTTACTATAGAAATGCGTTCTTTTTTTTGGCGACGTTCCTGATTCTCCTCGCTAAAATATGAAATTATAACTAGCAAAATCGCTAATCAATGAATTTAAAATCAGATAATCTTGACAAGCTGATTTTATCGCTCTGGCTATGAGCATAAACAACAGCTGCAGACGAAGGATGGTACTTCATCGTAACAATCCATGTACAACCCCGGTTCAATAGAATATTTGTAGACTTGTTCCAAGAACAATGATTTCCCTATTGAAATGTCTTTCGTGAACGTTTCGTTGTTTAGATTATTGTCACATAAAAGTTCCATGTTTCCGGTGAGATGATTTCGATGTACAACAAAACCTTTAAGGTTTGCCATATTGCCAATTTCAGAGGGTACTTCCCCCCTTAATTGATTATCTGAGAAATTAAAAAACTTCAACTCTGTGAGGTTTGCTATATTCGAAGGTATCGTACCACTCAATTGATTACCATCCAGGCGCAACCATTCTATACTTTGCAAATCCCCTATTTGTGAAGGAATGACTCCAACTAAACTATTGTCACTCAAATCAAGGATTTTTAAATTGCTCAACTTCCCGATTTCAGTTGGAATTGTGCCCTTGATGTCATTATTTGTCAAAATAAGATAATTCAAGGCTTTCAAGCTTCCTATTTCTTTAGGGAGGAAGCCCTGCCCAAAGAGACCCGATGCCCACTCACTATTAACCACAATAGTTGTAAGTTCACCATCAATATTGCAATCAAACATATCACATTCGTCTGGATAACTCCCTTCTATAACTTGTGTTGATAAGTGTTTCGATGCATCCGTATGGAAGCTTCCTGATAAGCTTAAAGCCATGACCATCATAACATAACGTTGAATGATACGATCTGTATCAGTTACACTATATAAAGAGCTTAAAACATTGTCTGGAACTGCTTTGACTGTTAACTTCCACGCATGATGCTGAGGAGTGTGTGGATTATCTAAAACGTCTTCTCCTGATATTGGAATTAGTAGATCTTTAATATAGGAATTAAGAAATGTTGTAGGTGCTGGAGATATCGTGGGGGATACTGTCGGTGTCATTGTGGTGCTAGTTGAACCAGATGAGAAAATAATAGAAGTACATAAAACAAGCGCTACGCATGCAATCACGAGCACTTTTTCAATTAGAGGTTTTCTAAACCTTGCTCTTGGATTCACAACAATTCCATCAATAATAAATTCTCTACCAGGGACTATGGGAGTTGCAACAGGTAGATCTGGATCTGGTTCTTGAGAAATGCCTAAATAAAGCGCCTCGAAAGGACTTTCATTAGCAGGAGATTCTGTTCCCTCTATAAGGGACGATTGTGCCTCAACAAACATGTTTATGATTCCCTCTTCTTCATTAATGATTTTATCTCCGTTCAATTCATTATTGTTCCCTAAGGGAGGCTCACAACCCTCATCCATATCCTCTACTGATAATGGATTCAACCGGTCATCAATGCTTTCGTTCATAATCTTATATTAAAATTCAAACAAATATTTTTTGTAGGCTCTCCCATTTCCCATTTATGGGCTTAAGCTATAAGAAAACGAGGTTCTTATTTTTAAATCAATAGACTTAATTAAAAATAAGCTAAAACTTTAATACGGAATTTTTAAGTACGAAATCATCTTTCTTTTTTTAAGTATTTTTTCTATGGGATAGAAATCTTCAATATCTTTTACGAAATAGATATAAGTTGAGGATAAATTAAATATACCATGACAAGTGTTCCGAACTCACCGGTAACACGAAAAACGTTTGAGACACGTTTTTCGTGTTACCGGTGGCACTATAATTTTCTATATCCTACATGTTGAATTCGGCAATGCGTACCTTAACATACGCAAAGCATTCGATCCTATTTATTACAACTATTTTGCAGTTTAAATACGTTGCACCAGATTAGGTATGTGTGTGTGTGTGTGTGTGTCTGTGTTGTTTATAGAGGAACATGGCTTTGTATCTATGACAGTACCCATGAACACATCTTTCAGGTCATCAGCTCACGGTCTCCTACCATACATATCGCTAAAAAGCTGCTACATGTTTCGTCAACCATCTCAGCTCCTTTTAATCGTCAACCCGATGACGTATTTCTGCTATATTCTTTGGTTTCGAAATCATGTTGGGGTAGTAAAATTTTTAATAATTTTTTCAGATATTCTTAATATGAATTTATTTTAAATTG
>Ga0209092_10000911_pt1 | contig 29910 bp, 17 predicted proteins | sample FraStrMetagenome_FD_187446 | JGI IMG/M metagenome (GOLD analysis project Ga0209092, IMG submission 187446) | Marine eukaryotic phytoplankton communities from Arctic Ocean - Fram Strait ARC3M Metagenome (SPAdes) (version 2) | ecosystem: Environmental > Aquatic > Marine > Oceanic | place: Fram...
TGGTTTTATAAATTGTGAGCTTAATATTATTATCTCTACATTAATTATCATTTCGAAATAGAATATCAAATATTAAATTCGATATTCTTTGCTGACAATAATATATAGAATTGGACTTATTGTCATATCCTCTTGGTAATATTGTTCAGTGCACCGGGCATATTTTGAAACATATGTTTGTTAGGAGATTCTAACAAGGGTCAAAGCGGTGAGTTTGGCAGATGGGGGAATTGTGAATTCGATAACACCAGGTCAGGGTATCGGGCTACTGGGTGATGGGTGAATGAGTCGTCTTGGGGTGCTAGGAAGGAAGGTTTTGACGGGAAGGACGCCTAATACTTGGTTTCTTTTTAGAGGACTTCCAGACACTGCGATTGCATTTGCACAATAATTCTCATGAACTGCGGTGCATCCAAAACTGGAATACGAAGCATATCAATAAATAAAGAAATAGGGAATGTTTTAGGAAGTTCATTGTTTTTTTTTTCACGCAGAACATTTCTCAATATTTTATCATTTTTAAATATTTTTATTTTTTACATTGATTACAACCAGCCATCATCCTAAATAAATGATTTTGTTCTTTCAATGGATGGTACGAGAAAATGTAGCCATGTTTCGTAGAAAAGGTAGGACAATTCTACATCGAAGACAAGTTTCGACGAAATTGGATCAAAATCTGGCAATATTTGAACCAGGTGCAAGATAAAATGAGATTGATTACTGGGGATGAATGCGGATTACTCAAAGAGGTCATCCCAGAGTATACAAGACAGGATGAAGCCTCTGGTTTGCCATCTGGAATAAAGCGGATTGGTGTGACCCATGAGCAACAGACTCGTTCAAGAGGAGTAGCTTCCTTTGCATTTCTACAATACAGAAACAAGAGAAAGTCATCTATATCCTCCATAAATGATGATGATGCTGATGCAAGTTTTTCGTTTGCTGCTCTTCGAAAAAATGGTTCTCTGGAACTATGGAATACGAGTGAAGCAATCCCCACTGAATCCACCAAAAATTACGTTGGGACCCCACTTCTCAATTATAAACCAGCGAAAGTTCTCTCAAATGTTTTTTCCACAGCAGAAAGCAAAGAAAGTACTGTAAATACAGGAAAACCGATGGCATTAAATTCTATGCAAGATAAACTTGTTTGTTGTGATACATGGGGAAATATTAGTTTGATATCTTGCGCAGAATATGATGATCCAAAAGTTATTGCTCAGTATGATATAACGTCTAAAAAGAACGGAAAAAAGGATCAAACGAAATTAGATGTCCAAAATGAAGCTGGTTGTAAAACAAAGGGGGATACATTTAGCGCATTTGCATTAAGTGATTCAGGTCGTGGTGTCATTGGGGGCAAAGATAGAGCAACTACTATGTTTGATATTGAAACAGGCAAAACTATTTGGAAGGTACGATATAACACTTTAGTTTCAAAATGCTCCTAAAAATAACATTTTATCACGTGGAAAAAAGAATGGAACTTTATGATACACCACTAACATCTTTTCAATTCTTAAATTCCAGGCAAAAAATTTACCACCAGATCCACAAACTCTACTACAGGAACAAATTTGGTCAACATCGATTCAATTTTTAAGTGACGATTCAATTCCTTCCATTGTGCAAAAGAACAATAACAAATTTAACACAATTCGTGACGATCTCCTTGTTGTGGGGACTGCGTACAAACAAGTACATATTTTTGACATTAGGACACAAAGGCGACCGATTGTTCTTACTAGAGATGGAGTATTGGAGCATCGTGTAACTGCTTTATGTCAACTAAATCAAAATCAAATAGTAGTTGGAGATACTGCTGGATATATGCACATGATGGATATTCGAAAAATCAAAGATCCCGTTGGTAGATACACTGGACCTGCTGGATGTGTGAAAGAAATTGTCAGACATCCTTCGTTACCTGTCCTGGCATGTGTTGGGTATGATAGAATGCTAAGAACATATGATATCAATACCAAAAAGGCAATCGATAAAATATACCTGAAGCAACGACTAACAAGCTGCCTTTTCTGCTTCGATGGGGCTCTGAAACAAAAAATTCATGGCACACAGGATAAGGAGAATAACGAGGTTATTCCTTCTGAAGAAGGATGGAGAACTCTTGCGGAATCAGGGGATGTCGACGAAGAAGATGATGTCCAGGATTATGTCGATTCTGATGATGATGCTGACGATGAAGAAATGGATTCAAATGCGTCTTCGTCGGATGAATCAATAGCTGTTAGTTCTGGTTCTGATACAGATACTGAGGAAGAAGCATACAAACACAATTCGAAGCGACAAAAACATCAGCAATGAATGTTATTGCGTTTCTTCGTATAATTGGAAATAGATTTCTGCATTTTTTCAATAAAATTTGTATTGTTGAATAGTATGCATGGTAATTTTGTCACTTAATTTGTTCCTCAAATTGTGTTGTAATGAATTTAAATACCTCTTCCTTTGCATGTTAGACCTTCTATTGCTATTCAGTTTCGAAGATAGATACATGATTCTAACGAAAATCTGTGATGATCAATAAAGCTCTTAAAATCGGTATTGAATGTAATTCCACTTGACGAGAAATGAGTAGCTTTCGTCCATAATAAAGTATCCTCATAAGTGGCTAAAGAAAGATTATGATTGCATTGCAGAATATTGAACTGAAAAAGATTTTCACATTGGTTATGGAAGGCTCAATTTTGATTCTGATAAGTTCCATTAGATCCCTGTACCATGCTTTCTGATCGTGCCTTTTCTAGTGGTGCATACAATTGAAATTATACAGAAGATATCTTTCAATGTAAAGAGCGTTTTTGATATTTTTGTTCTTCATTGTTTATTTGAGAAAGTGAAAGGTGACGTGTCACGTGCTTTCTTGACATGAGGAAATAACATGTCGTTATATTCGGCACACATTCATATTATCCAGATGTCATTCTAAATATATTGCTTTTATTAAGATTACTTTATTTATTTATGTAATCGTATCCTCCATACAGTAGGAGTCCAATGTTACTTCCAACAGCAGCAGGTTGTGGAATTATTTTCATCCATTTTGCTTGATAAGGTCATTATTATTACTGCTGTCAAGAATAAGAAAGCTTGTACTTACTCCGGGACAAGTACATGTTTTTTTCTTTGGTTCTTGAAATCGAATATGTCATCATATACTTTTACATAATGAGAAAAACGAAAATAAAGTTCGAGATGTTGAGCATATTTCTCTGTACGGATTTCATCATCTAAAGATCTACAGCAACTTGAAGAAATTGGCTGCCGATCATAACTTTTTTGAACATGTAGACATAGTAATAAACATTTGATTGAAAAGCTGTCAACACATATCTAAATGAATCGAAGTATCTTTCCCAAACTCACATACGTATGCAAATGAAACTGTCATTCTATGTATTGTGGAGTGTCACTGTTGGACAGAATTCTACGTAGATTCTACACCAATGAAATGTGCTCGTCGCAATATAATGGCATGTAAATATTAAATACTTCTTTCAATTTATTTTTATGAAGTTAAACCTCCAGCATATCAACTTCTCCCACAATTTCAGTGGAAATCAAGAATAAACACAGTATTAAATATGAAACTTCAAGCTCTCCTTATCGGTGCATCATGCCTAGTTGCTAACGCCTTCGGTGTTACCCCCGCCACCCAAATTAAGAAAGTATCTACTGCACCAAAGCAACCTGCTTTCAAAACACCTGCATCCAACAGCCCACTTTTCCGTGACGCTACTGTTACCCGAGGAGGAGCTGTTCCAGGTTGGGCTGCTTACAATGAATCTTTGGATAAGAAACCACTTATCACCAAAGCTTTGACATCTCTCACTGGATTTGCCCTTGGAGACGCTATTGCACAGGTGAGTCATTTGATTTATTTATTTTTGTTGTTTTCAGACTGATCATGACTCAACATCTTGTTTCATGTTTATGTAACTTTTCTAACGGGGTATTTTTGTTTCAATATTTTCACTTATTCTGCTTCAAATATGAAAAACTTCTTTTTCTTTGTAGATTTTCATTGGAAAGGGAGCTTTTGACATGGCTCGTTTCCTTACCCTTTCCGCTTTCGGATTCCTTTACCACGGACCATCTGGACATTACTTCTACAACTGGCTTGACTCTAAGATTGAGGGAACAAACGCAAAGGCTGTATTCTCCAAGGTTGCAATTGACCAAGTATTCTGGTGCCCAATCTTCATGACTGTATATTTCACCTACCTTGGACTTGTAGCCGGCGACTCTTTCGGTGCTATTGGAAACAAAATTAAGAGTGATCTCTTCACAGCTTGCCAAGGATCATGGAAGGTTTGGCCCATTGTTCATGCTGTCAACTTCAAATTTATCTCCACCAAGCATCGTCTTGTCTTCATCAACGGGGTTCAAATCGCTTTCAACGTATTCCTCTCCTTGATCGGAAGCAAATAAATCCATTGTATAAAATCCACTCCAATTTCTCTGAAATATATTAAAAGGGATTGAGGCTCTGAAAGCTTCTCTCTTGCATTTAAAATAGATACACTCTTTTAAATTCAATCATTTTTACTATTTTAATTACAACTGAAGTCCTCTTTGATAAATGCTGATTTTGTAAAAATCGGTTATGTTTGGATCTTTTTCTTTAATCTGAGCCAGTTTCGTCAACCAAATTCATCAGTTATTTATTCTTTGATCACTTGTAGTAACTATCTTATATAGTCTTAAGGACTGTTGTGTTGAAGATGGCTACTTTAGAATCAAAGACGAATTGACAGCAATATAGAAAGGAAACGAAAAAACAAATGCAACTTAGATTACAAACATGAAAAGTGCAATATTCTTCCCGTCAAACATCATAATTGAGATCATGTAATATTTATGACGACACAATGAATTCGTTCTTGCCGTATCTAATATTCTTTATGATTCAAATCATTAAGTTTGATCAACAAAAATCAAACATTAAATTTAATCATTCATCGCTTTTCAAGCCCATAACCTGTACCTTACTTTTCTGAAAAACTTCTGGCAAAGTGATGTTACAACCTCTCCCCAAAATCTCTAAAAACAAATAGAGTAAACGTCTCGTTGTTGTTGGACTGGGAGATATAACGATATATTAATTGTGAAAACATATTCAAAAACAAGAAATGTCCTCATCCACATTACCTCGCGTTTTATCAGGATATCGACGACTTTTTCGGGCAAGGAAAAAATTATTTCAGAATGATGGAAAAGCCATGTTAGAATCTCGTCATGCTATTCGAGCTCAATTTGATGTGAATCGAAACGCCACCGGAGCGCAGCACATTGAAGGTCTTTTGACCATGATAGACGAGGCAGAAGACATGTTACTTCACGGTATTGTCCAGGGCGAGCTAGATGAAGATAGTGGTAATTATCAAGTTAAAGTAAAGCCTGAGCACACAGATACAGTAGAAGCTGACCAGAGCAAAATGGAACCAATAACTAAAGAGACAGGGGATTCTTATGGAACAAACCCTAAGGTGGAGGTAACAAAGAATGAAAAGTAAAAACTCTTATTTACACAACTAAGCTATTGTATCGAGCTTAACATAAGAATGCCTTCGTGTGATCCCAACTCAACAAAAATGGTCCATAAACTGCGATGCACATAGATTGAAATCTAAAATAAAGTTTTGAACTTTTATGATTCAAAGTAATACAGAATTAATTTATAAAAATTCAATATTTGTCGATTTTTTATAAGATTACTAAACGAATACATATTTCTTATATCAAAGAGTATAAATACATACTCTATTTCTATGAATTACTAACTTTAGTTTTGACAAATACGGTCTGCGCCCTTTCATTAAATTGGATGACGCCATCACTTTCCATTGACCTCAAATTCTCCAACATTTCTTCGTGACTAAATTCCATATTGGTAATTTCCATTATTTGTTTCCTTACATCACTGACTGCCATTCGATTCCCTCGTCTCTGTGTGAAACAAAAATGAAAAGTGGTAAGATCGTGATGAGGATAAAGAAATTGAAAAATTGATAATAATCTCACCTCTGCTAATAATTCTTTCACAGCCACTGCCAATGCATCTCTAGCATCCCTTTCCACTTGACTAGTTCCAGTAGTTATCATATCCATATCAATTCTACCAGTCCTTGGATCAGTGGCGGCAGCTTGCGTTGCAACCCTCATTAAACGCACTGCCTCTTTAACGTCTCTTCTATCTACAGTGTGGCTATACCTAATTTTTGCAAGAGCTTCTGATAATCGAATTAAAGATTCTAATTGCCTTGGCGTCGCTGAAATTGTTCGAGATGATCCGTTTCCACTACGACGCATATCTAGATAGGATCTAATCAATTCTTGACTAGCAAGATCGGAAAGTTCAGGGTGAATCATTTCTCTTGCATACAGAATATAGTCTCGCAGTAAATCATGTGATAATGGAGGTTCTACGACATCAGGCTCTTCGTAATATAAACCAACCAAATGTTTAGCTAAACGTCTATCTGAATCAACGTTTGGTTGATCCAAAATCAAATAAATCAGATCAAAGCGGCTTAGCAATGTAGGAGGTAATTGAATGTTTTCTACAACACTTTTTCTTGGATTGTATCGACTCTCCACAGGGTTGGCACTGGCAAGTATACTTGTTCTGGCGTTCAGAGTAGCAATTATACCTGCTTTAGCTATACTCACTGTTTGCTGTTCCATAGCTTCGTGAAGAATGGCTCGAGTAGTATCTGCCATTTTGTCAAATTCATCTATACAGCAAATACCGAGATCGGAAAGAACAAGTGCGCCTGATTCCAGAACTAGTTCCCTGGTTTCTGGGTCTCGGACGACGGAAGCTGTAAGACCCACCGCAGACGATCCTTTACCAGATGTATATACTCCACGAGGGGCAAGCTTATGAACATATGACAACAATTGGGATTTGGATGTTCCAGGATCTCCACACAATAAGATATTGATATCTCCGCGTTTTAAAAGTTTACGGCTTTGAGGCGGACCGTTTGTGGTTTCGTCATCTTCATCTTCCGAATTGATGGAGTCCATATCATCATTAGATTGTTGTTTTTGATAGCTACCCTTTTTAATTCTGCGGGAATTACCTCCAAATAACATACATAGCACGCCCTTCTTTACATTATCCAACTCCCAAATACTAGGAGCTAATGATTGCGTCAGTTTCTGGTATATGTTCGGATCTTTTGATAGAGCTTTCACTTCTTTTATTCGATCATCATCTAAGGTCGCTCCAATCATTCCTCCGCTCCTCTTTCCTCGAATACCCCTTCCTTCTCCACCTTGTTCCTTGCCTATCCTCTTAAAATGTATAACGTCAATATAGGTCTTATAAACGCTTTTCACCTTGCTAATCTTTGGATGCACCCTCCGTGGCATGGCTCGGAAAACACCAGTCACTTCCACACGATCTCCAGGACGGACGGCATCCACTAAATCATCATACGCAAATAACACAATACTTGCTGGAGTTTCTCCGGCAGGAACTTCATCAGGGGTTTCCTGAAGTCGCACCATTTGCTTGTCGGCAAAGGTACTTCGATTATGTACTAATGAAAAAGAATTGAGTGCTTGGCAATCTGGACATCTACCAGATGGTTCGGCAATCTTTCCACGATCTATGGTCACATTTTGAGTATGTCCACAAACGGAACACGAAAAAAAAGCTATTTTTAAATCTGGAATGATGGGAGAAGTTCGAACTACCATACCTTTGAGACAAATAAGAGAATCCATATGGAGAGGATCAAGGGATCGCATGTTGGAGACAGATTGGAGATGGTGAGGACGAATTTGAAGTGGAATTTGTAAGCTTTCTTCCTCTTCTTCTTCTTGAGGAGATTGAAGAATACGAGAATATTCTTGTCCTACAATTAGATCCATCAATGGAACCATTTCCTGAGGATACTTCACAAGTTGATGGTAAAGACGTTGACAGGCTGGAGAATGAAAATACAAATGTCTACAATCTAATTCAAGGCTATTTTTGGTAGGTATTCCAGTCGAAAAAAGGGGAGAAGGTTCGACAATCCCCTGAGAGAGGTCAATTAAGCGTTGTAGATAAAATGGAGTACCCGAAGTAGTAGAATGAGAAGAGACAGTGGAGTCATCATTGTCACTTCCCATACCCTCCATTTCTCGTTTTTCTTTTTCTGTTTCTCTTTGTTGCTTATCTGAGTTTTGAAGTGAGATAAATGATCTTAAAAAAAGTCGAAAGATTCGTGTAGCAGTAGGAACATGAACATCTGTTCCCCAAATGACAGCTTCATCTGTAGAATTATCTTCATCCTCTTCTGTTGCGGAAACAATGGGTATATTCATATTTTGTGGAGGTCCCTGTGATTCAATCTCCATATCCGCTTTTGCATCCATATCTTCTTCCATTTCATTATCAATGACTGGCAACTGTGGTTCTCTTCGTTCGGAACGTGGTAATAAATTAACCTTGACACGTTGACGCTGTCTATGAGTTGATATGGGCGTTGTGTGACTCAATCCAGATAACGGGGTGAGATTCAACGATTCAAAGTCTTTGGTGTTTGAATGCTGCACAGGAGTTGCTGGAATAGGCGTAGAGGCTATGGAAGGAAGCGTGTTGGAAGAGGAGGGTGGAGGTGCCATGAGGTTTCTTCGACGTTTTCGATCAGGTGTCTCGGCAACAAATTGGTCGGAGGGTGCAGGAGTTGTTGTAGAAGCTTGGCTCTGATGTCGTTGTTGGGTGGGCCGTAGTGGTGTACCTTCCACAGTGGGAGAATGAAAAGGTTCTCTTAGCACCGGTGCCTGCCTCAAGGGGGTATTTGGAACTATGCTACGACGTTCCGGTGATGCAATGATGACTTCTTCTGACTCACGGCGTTGCTCCTCTTCCAGATGATCATTTCTGTTTTCGTTTTGCACCAATGACTCCGTTGCGAGACTTTCTTCTTCTCTACTGTGAGGATTATTATCAGCCCTTTCCACGTTGGGTTGTTCCTCGCTCATTGTGAAGTGTTTGTGTCTGACCTATGTGCCAATAATTTTGCGGTATATCAATAATCTTCCCAAGATGTGATGTTCGTTTCACAAATTTGCTCTGTTACTAGTCACCAATGCAAATCAAATTAGGAGTTGCAAAAGTAGTGCCTATTCAATTTTTTGAAAAGTAAATCGTAGGAGTCTACCGTTGAATACGCGATGGAGGGAATTTCATTCGTTTCAAAGCGCGCCAAAAAATAACAAAGTTGGTCAAATTCATATATATAGGACTATCGCACGTACGACCAAAAATCGTGGGATCTATTTTCTTATATAGATTCATTCATGAAAGAAGTCTTTTGGCAAATGAAAAAAAAATTAGAAAGAAAGTATCATAATTCTATTGAACAATATAATTTGTTCATTTGAGTAATATTAAAAGTATAGGGCTGTTATATATATCTTTACTCTGTTTGTGATAATAATGATGTTTCTCTAGCATTCAAAACTTGTGAACACCGTGTGATAAGCCATAAAACATTGGGAAGTGACTTATTATAAGCATTTCGATTCAAAGAAGCAGGAGTTGGTTCCGTTTCTGGTTTCCAACGTTTCCATGCATATCCAAATACCATACGACAAATATCCAAAACAGCAATTTCATAATGTTCTTGAAATAATGCTCGTGGATAAATAGTTTCCTGAACTTCTTGTTCCGATGTTGCGACACCATTTTGAACAAGTGATTTTGTCAAAGAGGAATAATAGCAATCTAATAATTCTGTTTCTTTTGTCCCATCGTACGAAAGACAGGTAGGTTGTACAGCTGCACAAATAAAATGAGCAACGTCGGTGGCGGCCAATCCAAACCCAGTCCATTGAAAATCAATCAATCCGGCTTCTAATTTGGAAGTTTCATCATTGGTACGAAGAAAAATATTGGCTTGCTTGGGATCACCATGAATCAATGTACGATATTTATGTAAATCTGGAACAGTGGAGGAAATATCCTCCATAAATGGATGAGATTGCATCCCCACAATTTTGGCAACCTTTTGCAATCTCATTCCTAATTGAGACAAATCCACATTTTCCAATTCTGGAATCTGATGCAATTCCTTTTCAAAGGATGGTAATCGATTCCTCCATCCAGAATCAACCTTTGTAAGTTGATCCCATCCCTGTAATTTCGGTTGCATATATCCACCATTGGTCCAAACTGCTTCCGTCAATTCGTTTCCCCAAACACCCTCTTCCTTCGTCCAAAAACGAGATCCCTTCCAAAAATATCCATGCATACGAGAAAACGCTTCCAAGGCTGCCTTGGCCGAATCTTGTTCCAATAACCATTCCTGTTTCCAATCCTCTGACAAATCCTGCACCAACATGGCAAATTTACTCTGTATCTGTTCTTTGGGTGCTCCTGTTTGAGGACGTAAATCCGAGGCATACACTTTGTTCACAGGAACATTGGCTTCCTGAATGAGACCTGTTTGACAGGCATGACTGGTCAAAAAGGCAGTTTCGACTTGATAGCTTTTCACATCTCTTAGTAATTTATGTGGTACATTCCGGAGTTTGAATTTGGAATCGGGTGATTCGGACATGACGACACGTTTGTAAAAGAGACTGGAAGGTGGTGCGATGTGGGTTGGAGATGGTGCATCCGTACCAATCCATTCCCAATGCAGGCAAATACGACATCCATTGGACATGAGTCCTCTCGCAGCATACGATTCGGGTACCGCATATCCTTGTAAGTTCCAAGATGGAAAAAGAGTCGATGTTGGATCTATCTGAGATTGCAACCATGATACCTGTAAGGGAGCACCATCTAAATCTCGAGCAATATCAATGGCTTGGGGAGTTGCATGTTCGTTCGTACTTAGAGAATACGTCCCCATCCAAGATCCATATATTTGCTGCACGGACACATAATCCTTTCTCATGTCACGACATAATGCATCATGAAGTTGATTCATACATTCTTCCCCCGAAGATGCAACAACTCCAAAGACATTGGTTTTGGGTTGATAATCATGAGAATGTGTCAATGGAGCACCAAATAAATCAGTGACTTTACCACCTTTGGCATGAAGAAATGCTTCCGTGGCACATGTATCCCATAACGATGTTACAAAATGAAGAACAGCGATGGAGTTGGGTGTTGATGAAACTTTGTTTAATTTGGCAGCTGTTCCGCCAATCAATGTATGAGATGTGGGGGTTGCAGAGGGTGTAGTATCTTTCGTGGATGACAGGGTGGAGGATGGAGATAGTTTTGTGGAGGAAGCGAAGGAAAGAGCTACGTTTGTAGCATTTTGCAAGACAGGATTCTTGGAGTCTCCTGTGAAGACTGTAATACCATCAAATGCAACATCCTTGTTTCCGTCATTGGAGGACAATGAAGACGTTGTATAGGTTCCATACACAGGATCTTGATCATTTTGCAAAAAGGAATAATGGATCATTGGTTCGTCGTCTCCCTCCACTTTCCCACTCGGGAAGGGTACACCTACAGCACCACCAATAGCTTTTCCATTCTGAGCAATTCCAATCAAACAACCAACATTTTCCAATCGATTTTCCACAAATTCACGTGTCCCATCCAATGGATCCACAAACAATGTCAACTCCTCTAAGGCTATCTCTGTGTCTTCCAGATCCGAATGGTTCTCAAGGATCGTGGTAAATATATCCTTGGATATCGAATCGATATCTTGGACGTCATCCTCCTCCTTCGTTGGAACATCGCAATCGTCTTCTTCCCCAATAATGCGCAATTCGTTTCCCCATGCCGAACGTAAGGATTTCATAATGACCTTTTGGGCATCAATGTCAGCTTGTGTCACCACCGATCGAATATCGTTATCATCTTTTAATACTCCCGAAATGATACTTTCTTCCGATTGACGGCGAAAATTCCGTATTAACTATTCCATCCACCCACCACAAGAATACCATTGGGAAATACATGACAGCAGGGATTTAATTTCATGAATGATGTGAGTAAGATGATACAATTTTGACGTGTGTCCAATGGAATTGGAATATAACTTGGTGGTCCTGCATTGTTCTATCCTCCAAGGAAGAACCTACCTCGCACCCTAATCGGTTCGCATCTATGCAGGATGAGAGAAGTTTCGTCACAGAGACCATGCTTGCAACATTCAATAACATTCCTTCTCTTTTCCCAATAAAAGTTATGTGAGGATGACGATGATAGTCACTCATTTTTTAGTCAACAAGATCCAATCGATAATATCTTTTCAATGATGGCCTACGATGTTTCTACGTAACTAAAATACGTTTGTTTGTTTGAGAGAGGGAGATTTCATCTACGAAACCCCACACCGTTCCCTACGGGGCCTAAAGATTGGGCATCGAAAAAAGGAAAAAAAGGATTTGCATGGAAACCAAAAGAAATCAATCTTCTACGACACCATCATTGTGAAAATCATCCTCTTCGTATTTCGTTGCGAAACACAACACAAAAAGTTCTAACAAACAACAACATCAAGGGTTTCAGTATCGTCAACGACCCACCAACAATAGTCAATCTATATATAACCGACATCCAAATATGACTGATCCATCTGGTTTTGACTTCTCCAATGTGCATCGCAATGCCTTCCTCTTGCACAGCCAACAAAATCCCAACACTAACAACAACGCTAACACCGCGACACAATCCTTCCTTCCCAGTGCGACCAAAACTGGAACTACCATTGTTGGAATGACCTACAAAAATGGAGTCGTGTTAGGCGCTGATACACGTGCTACCGGAGGGACGGAGGTTGCTGATAAGGATTGTGAAAAAATCCATTACCTCGCTCCAAACATTTATTGCTGTGGTGCCGGAACCGCTGCGGATACGGAAAAAACGACCGAATTAATTCAGAGTCAATTGGAATTGTTACGTATGAATACCAAAAGTCAATCACGTCTTGTGACGGCCTGTACCATGCTCAAACGAATGTTATTCCGGTATCAAGGTCAAGTCTCGGCAGCGTTAGTGTTGGGTGGGTGTGATGTCAATGGACCCCATGTGTACCAAATTTATCCTCATGGAAGTACTGGAAAATTGCCATATACGACTATGGGGAGTGGAAGTTTGGCCGCCATGAGTGTGTTTGAAACGGATTGGAGGGAAGATATGGAAGAAGAAGAGGCTGTGGATTTGGTGAAACGTGCTATTCTTGCAGGAATTTTCAATGATTTGGGAAGTGGAAGTAATGTTGACACTTGTGTGATTCGTACAGATGGTAGCAATGATCTTGTTCGAGGAGCTGTGCAACCCAATGATGTCACAGAGATCAAGTCCAAGATTAATAGGAGCTCCTTGATGACTATGGGGAAAGGAACTACGGCTATTCTTGGAGAGTCCTTTGTTCCAAGCAAATCGGGAAGAGGACTTACTCTCGCGGATGTTACCGTGACTCCCATGGAAACCTAATTTTTATAACAATAGATGACTATTTTTATTCCATAACAAATGGAAAATTTGAATATGGATTTCGATAATTGTTAAATTTGACGATAATATACTCTCGTTCACAAACACACCCAAATATATATAGTTTCAGAAAACTTGTAACGAATTTAAAGTTCTCTCATTCATTTGTACATTTCCACCACTTTTTTATTTTACAATCCTACCCTTAACTTGAAACAGTTTCCCCCTGCTCTACTTTTTGAACCTTGTAATTGTAAGGTTTCATTTTTTCCCAGGTCACTGCACTTGCTTGTATACTCATCATTTTCATTGCATACACACGCTGTTTGTCAGAATAATACGCAGAGTAGTCCCCTTGATGAAATTCCGAAACTTTGTTTCTCATGGGTAATTCTAAAAAGTCCAATATAGATACTAAATTAAAATCAAGATTATGTGCATAATCTTCATATGCAAGGAATAGGGTTGGAATGTCCAACTTCTTCATGACAGCAAAGGCCATATTATGCCATTGAACATAACGAAAAAATTCTGAATGACATGGAACTTTTTTAGAAGCTTGATATAACTCTTTGCCCCACAAGTCTCTTTCCTCTCCTTTGTATTTACTATCCATGTCAGCACACCATGCTTGAAAACCTGCACTGTCTCGTGGGAAGTTGGATTGAAAGAATTTGTCATTTCGATGAATTTTATGAGCATGATGAAAACGAGAAACAATGTTATCAAATGGATCTCGCATAATATGAACTGCTCGCTTTACCAAGTCAGCATCATATGGCACTACTTCGCCTAATTCAACTTTTCCAGATTTGGAATTGTGTACAGGTTGAGCTGCGAGACATCGAGTCAGAAATGATTCTTCTGTTTCTATATATTCGTCTAGTACATGCAAGAAAAGGTAATGTGAGAAATTTTGTTCCAATGAAATTAGGATTGTATTGGGTTTGATCACTTACTTGGTGGACATCTCACACAACGGCTTCCACAATGAGTTTTTGTGAGAACGAATTTTTCAGGTACTTCTCGTGTCCTATCATTTGTTTTATATGGACCATTGGCAAAACTGGGGTGTATTGGTACACTTTCTTCAAACAAATGTTTCGATGCTTCTTTGCCATAATTTGTTGCGATAGCGTAATCTGATGATCTTCGGACAACTTCTAGTGTGTATGATGTTCCAGAATTAGGGTATGATGCTAACCATACTAAACCAGGGGCATTATCATCTTGTTCACTTGATATAGCAGTAGATTCTTGTGAATAAAGTTTCTCATTCAAGGATTCCTTTTTAATACCGGGTACATTAGTTGTTTGCATAGAACGTGATTCTTTATAGTTTGCGTCTGGAGTAAAGAGATCATCTCGAGCCTTACTGTACTTTGATTCCAGAAAAAAACTGTCAGTCACTGATTTTTGTAATATCGTTTGCATGGAAACTATGGACACTCCAAATACTACAAGTAGTGCAGATTGACTAATTTTGAAGGGTATCATCATCTTGAGCTGAAATTATATCAAGTTAATGATAACAAGGGTTAATGCCCTTCTTGTGCTTTAAAGACTGATCCAAATACTCGAAAAATGATATGCGGACAAAATAATTATGTATTACCCCTGTCAATCCTTCTTAGTAACAGCTATTTTGAGTGAACACGCTACCTATATAAACACTATATTTAGGATAATATACGTGTGTAATATAATGTGTATGTGTCTAAATATGTTATTTTAAATTATCCATTAAACACCTGTTACTAATATAACTCGCTGAACGAAAAGTATTTGAGCATGAGTAGGTTTTTAAAAAGTTCTCAATATCTTAAGATCGATCGATATTCATCTCATTTTCGTAGTTGAATTATTCTTCTTTTAGTAAACATGTTTGGGAATGAATCTTTAATCTTGGAGAATAAAATTTATCCACATACTCCTAAATTATTTAGGAAAGTTTCAAATTGGAATTCCTATATAAGATCAATTTAAACATGTTAACAGTTTGATAATTAAAATGACGAGTCATACGTATTTTCTGTTGCTTTGTAAATGCATCTTTTTTTATATTTGTCTCTTTGTTTGCGGGAAATGAGGTGAGTGAGTGAAACTAGGAATCCACAAGTTAAAAAATATTGTTTCATGTACAACATGGTATCTCTCTTTATGTCACGCGTAAATAAATAATTGATTCAAATTGTGAGTGTGCGTTCATTTTCTTTAGTGGTAAATAAATAGTCCTAAATTTTTTTGTGAGTAAAATCGTGAACATCTACTCCAATCATGGTTTTAAATTTCTCGATATGATGGTTGAGTATGTTCTTATAACGCAGACACTTTCGTTCATGCAAAAAAAAGATAGTGGGAAAATTGATCCATCTCCAACCTGCTGGTAACTCTCTATTTCAATATTGTAAAACTCGACTCGAGAAAGAAATCTCATGGAAAAATTCAAAGATTGGAAACATTTAGAATGATTTGTCAAATCATTATTTTCTTCTTGAACTACTTTACATTCTCTAGACATATTATGATCCAAGCTTGGTGTCCCTCAGCAAAATAGAAAACGCACGTCATTATGAGAGTATGAAATCAAATATTAATCCTTTACCTCAAATCAATTAGGTTTGTCTGATATGAAAACAAATGTTACAATACATAATCAAAATAGTTTGAAACAATGTCAACATTTTATGATAAGGCCGTTTTCGTTTGCATTTGCATTCAATCAATAATTTATTCACCATTTATTTATTGTCCAAGAAAAGGAAGAGTAACGAAATGAAAGGAATACGAATCTGCCTTCCAAAGTGCCCCAAAGAAGATTGGTATGAAAGACATTGTGAAATATAAAGAAATGCCTTTTCAAGTTATTGTATCAGATCAGAGCTTTGTGAATACTGAAAACATTAATATTACTTATATTAGGTATAGATGGATGATTACTAAATCTCGGTAATCTCTTTTTATTTACATCTTTCATGCCATATTCTTTTCTTCCGTGAACTTATATTATCTCTTGTTTGCGAGAGAGAGGCTAGGAAAGAAAAAGAAAAATGCTCTGTAAGGAGTTACTTTCGTGCAACTTTCAAAAAATATTCGATTACATAGCTACTTTTTAAAATATATCCAAATCATTGTATATGGAAGAGGCTTCTTGGTTTGTCGGTTCTTTATTTACAATATCGAAACTCCTTCTTCTGCACACGAGTAGCCTGGCAATTTACGTCCTCCCAGCATTCGACTAAGCTCTATATTTTGTTCACAGTAGAACTGATCTAGAATTTCTTTTGTGGAATCTAGCATCGGTAAAGATTTGGCCGAGTAACTATTCATAACTGAATTGAGAAACTGAGAAATAGAAGGTACATCAAGTCGACCGTTTCTCTGTTTTGTTAACACAGTTGAATAGTCAAGAAGAGGTAATCCCAGTCCATTTTGTAATTTTTCCATTGATGTTGACGCATCATCTGTGAAAAAGAGTTCTGATGGAATTACAATTAACTGATTCGATGGGAAATATTTCGCCCATTTTTTGAGATAATAACTGTAACACCCGCCATATAAAAGTCTATCAGTGCGAGAGTTAGTTTCGCCCAATTTGATATCTTTGGGCTTTTGTACTTCTTTCCTTATCCACGTATCAAAATCTTTAGGATCAGGAGGATACGACAGATATTTCCATTCTTCATCTGTTGGGCTCACAGTGGCAGGCATTGTTTTCCCACCTACTCCAAATTCACTAGTATAAATTACATCTCCTGTGACCATATTCTTTACAAAATGACTTCCCGGGAAAAAGCTTCTATCAAGGTTGTAATGATACGTCAACATCAGAAACATTGAGTATGCTCTAGCTGTCGGGTTGCGTGTTACTGCAAGAATTCTTACGTTTGGGAGCATTTCTTTTACAAATTCAGGTGTATGTGAATGAGTTGCATATCCCGGACTTTTTTCTAACGTCCAATATTTCCCCATACCATTTATACCACCAGGGATTCTGGGTTGACCTTTCCAATAATCAAATAAGGTATTTTGGAGGCTCTTTATGGTTGGAATGCTGTCAAAAAATCGACTTTCTCGCCAATGGTTCACAATGTTTGGGTGTTTCTCAAACCAATTATTTATCGTTGTTGTGCTGCACGATTCAAAACCTATGATCATTAATGAGGGTAGGCAATTGACATTACCATAACGATCCTCTATGCATGTATTGCTATCAACTTGATTCATAGAAATTTCCTTGTCATCTGGCACTAAGTGCCAAGTCCTTGGAAGCTTTTTGTTATGATCCCATTCATCATCGAAAGCCCGTAGTTCGTTTTCACCAGTTTCTATTCTTGGCATAGAATCTAAAACCAATGGTGTCTGTGATAATTCAGCAGCCGAATAATACTCCTTAACAATATTGCCCTTGACTTCTAAAGGAGGTAAATGGATGAAAAACAAAAATATTTCTAGTGTTGACAGAAGCACCAAGGTGCATATTAAAAATATCATATCATTTGAAAACCGATTCTTTCCACTTTTTTGGGAGCATAGAAGTCTATACAGTAAGTTTTTCGTCTGGTTATACTTGAAGGTAAGACTTCTCGTTGTCGACGCCATTGTTGTTGTTTAAAAAATAAGTAAGCTATGTCAATCTGTGTTGCATAAATCTAGCTTACTATATTTGTGAAATAAAACTATGATTGATTTGGATGAGTATGACCGTTAGGTATGAAATTTACTACGAGCTAAATGACCAGTACACAAGATCTGAGTTCATTCTTGGATGAGGTATACTGATTAGATTATAGTTATATCTAGTCCACTAATATATATCTGCATACACATATACTATCTCAACTCATGCCTATTTTTATAGATAAAAAAATAAGATTCGGGATACGATCCACTATCTTTGTCCGTTGTCTACGGGAAAGATTTGTTGCCAATTCATTTTGTAGTATATGCCGTATATAGATTTTTTTCGTATATAGCTTTACTACCGTATATCAGTCCCACCTCCATCATACAGTACGTGTGCGAATGCAGACCCAGGACTGCATGATAGGATTGATTTTTAGAGACCTTCATGAATTAGGGTTTGTGAGATCATAGCGAATTTTCGTCATAAATTATCATGCCAAGGGAGAGTTTTTATAACAAATCGAACCTCGTCTAACAATAGCTATCTCTCTTCTTTTTTATTTTTACTCGTTCTATATACAAACAGATCACATATCCTATATCATCAGAATGATGATCTATTCAAACTCTGTTGATAATGGAAAGATAGGTTTAAATGCGAAAAATTGGGCACTATTTATTATTTGTATTATGAGTTATGTAATGGCGATCAGATGGATCTTCCAGAGCGTTGAATTGTAATTCAAATCCGTTTGAATGATTCATACAATAGTTCATCAATTATGAAAGCAAATTTTCATTTGCGATACCCAAATTAATGATAAAATAAGCTCACAATTTATTCACAATCAATATTTTGCATCAAGCTCACAGGGTTTATTCTGAATTCAGTGCGACATATAACTTTTTTATTTTCATAGATGATAATTCAAATATAGAACCTTCTCAAACGTCCTTGGTGAACACATATAGGATGCCCTTCGTATTTGACCTTGGATTTATTCTCAACGTTGATGAGGGTATTGATTAGAGTTCTCGGCATTACTGCTGGTCCCACCTAATAATAATAATAATAATAATAATAATAATATTAATTGATTAGGTAATTTTAATGGGGTAAGAGTTAATATAAAAAGGACGTGCAATAATGTTTTTATCCTTCGGTTTTGTTTGTTTGTGTCTCTTACGATTTACATTGCGTCCTCGTCATGAGACTGTGTTAGGGCCTGGTGTTCCAATATCTCTCTTTTACAAGGACTTGTTGGTCGGTATCGCTGGGTACTTTTACTCAAAGCCGGCCGACCCGTCCACAAAAAGAGAACTGCGTTTAACGCTTGTGAACAAGAGTCAAAACTTAATTTAGGTTATAAATCGATCTTACCAGATCAAATTGAGTGACATAACACGAAATTATCATTAAATTATTTTAGATTACAATCATATTGTCTCTTACGAGAATCAATGATCACCAACATATTAGGATGCTTAGGGTTTCAGTTACAAAGAGCATTGTCTAATTGGTCATTGATGCTACAGGCTTATATTTTCACAACAGATTTGCATTACTCAAAATTATCTATAGTTGTCAAAAGGAAAAAGACTACTTCTATTTATCGAATTTTCATTGGAAGTCGGAGAATTTTGAAACAAGTTTACATTGCATCTCTCTTCCACCATCGATATGCACATTTTTTCGTGTTTTTACAATTATTCACTAAACTTCGAGGGCAGAGCAGATTTCATACAAAATATTAAAGTAAAATAATATTCATTGGCTTTCAGATAGGATCACAGATAAAGCGTATAAAAACATACAAATAAAGAGAATATTGAAAGAAGTATACATTGCATCATTCTTTCACCATCGATTTGTACATTATTTCTTTTTTTACAATTTTTCACTAAGCTTAGGGTGCAGAGCAGATTTCACACAAAATGCTAAAGTAAAATAACATTCATTGGCTTTCAGATTGAATCACATATAAAGTATAACGTACTTTCTTAAAAGTTTCTTCTATGAAACTGTAAAGCATTGAGAACAAGGCAGTATCCGCCAGCTGTTTGGTGATTTAATGAAACACCTGAATCACCAGGATCTAACAATACCGATGGTATGACTACTGTTCTCAATTTGGGATTCAGCAGTCTTGCCCAAAAAGGAGGCACATTGGATTTAAATAAAAATAATTCATCGCCTGTGGTCCAGCAAAGTTCTGTGGGGTGTTCTACGGCAGCAAGTTCATCCTGAATGTCATTCAACTCAACAGCTTCGCAAAATTTATCTGTTTTTCCCTCTATTGCAAGTTCGCAGGTATCGCGAACATTTCGTGAATTGTGTGCAGACATAATCATATTGTGAATATCGGGATTGAACATACTTGCAAAATCGTCCCCATAGTGTTCATCAATTGCATCAGCAATCTCATATTCATCAAGATTTTCCTCCGTACCGCGAAACCATGCCAAGACTTGGTCACGTGAATCTTCATTCAAAAAGTCCTGGCCAACGCCTGTATTAGGTAGATTAGGATTAATAGATGAATAAGTAGCGGCCCATCCCGCAAGCATCGATCTGAATCTATATGTGAATCCATTATTCATTACAGTTGCTAAAGTTACAAATTTACAAATATAAGTCTTGATGCTTAGCATACAGTGTATTGAATGTTCATAAAGTTCTTTACAAAATTGACTTACCATAATAATTGAAAAGGCCATCCTTACTTTTGTGGTCAATTGCACTACCCCCTGCTTGAGTTCTGACATCAAACCCAAGAGTATCTAATGCCCATCCAACGACAAGGGCAGTCATTCCACCCTCAGAGAATCCGGAACTAACTACTTCATTATTAAGAGTTGTCTTGCCTTCCGATTGCTCCTCAACAAAAAAGTCGCGTGCTTTTAAAACCAAGGGTACAATTCCTGTCTGATAACCCTTTTTGTTGGCTGGAGCTCCATCCATCTTATATGATTCACAAAATCCAAGGTAATCAGGTAAAAGCGAAACTACTCCAAGAGGTGCTGTGAGAAATCCAGAAGGTGTATAGCCCCATCGATCAAATTCTTCGAAATTACTACCCCAATCAGTACCGTTGTGAAATTGCTCGGATGGACATTCAGTGGCATGAAATTCTACCCATCGATTCCATATTGCTAGTTTGCTTGAAATTTCCAAAAATTCACCATCGTCATCCACAGGAATATGCAGAAGCCCACTATGAGTCTCATCAGCGCCGTATATGTCTTCTGCACAGTACTCATCAAATGCATTGCTCCCTTCACCTTCGCCTGAGTATGTTTCTCGAAAATCAGCACAAGATGCGCATATTTTGTATGCTTTCAAACCATACTTCCATCTTCTCTCTATCCATTTTTCAACCGTTCTTTGAAAAGGAATACCTTCCGAACCAATTGCCATACCAAGATAATCTTTCATGATCTCTCTTACCTCGTCGGACGTAAATGTGTAAATTTCTTCATCACAGGGTCGAAGCTTAAATTCGACTGTTTCGTTTTGACGCATAAGTTTTCGACGCCCTCCTTCTTCAAAAATCTTATTGATATTTTCCTGCTTCAAGTATTTCTTAATTTCTCCACTCAATATGGAGTCTCGGATCATTTTAGGAACTACATCATCAAATTCTTCTGGAACCTCCTCTACTGTGAAGTAATCATAAAATGCTTTGATGAACGAGGATTGACATGGATGAATTATTGAACATAAAGTTATCGCTAAGACATGTAAATTCATCAACCTCATTTTTCTCGCTGGAATGGTTCGAATTGTATAAGACTCAGGATTTAGTCCATGATAAAATTCTCGTGGCTTGAACGGAATCTAATTTAGGAACACTTTGAGTCATTGGTTTACTAATATATTTTATACTGATAGTAACAAATGTAGCGTACAAAAATAATTAGGTTGACACATGCTTTATTTAAACTTTTAAGTATGCTTCTGATCACAAATATTTCACTCTAAATGTATATATAGGATTGGCATCCACATGAAAAATACGAAGTTCAAATTTTAAACAAAGTATTTAAGGAAGAATCAATAGTTTTTAAGCCTTGAAAAATTCTTAACGCCCTAAATAGGTTTGTGTCACAACGGTTCTAAGTAAATAGAAAAATGATTAAGAAATTTCAAGATAGGTAAAGCACTTCCATTTCAATTATTCTAAGTAAATAACGTTATACGTAATAATACGATACCCAAGAAAACATATGACAACAACGCATCTTCAAAAAGAGTTTAATCATGCGAACTTGATTTAAGACACAGATTTTCATTTAATAAGCAAAGGTAATGAAACTCAACAGCAGGCAATAAACAATCCAAATAAATGAGTCTTGTCATCTTTTCTACACGATTGATTTATGACACTAAAAGTGATCGATTCACCTTAGGGTTAGGGTTCAAAATCACATGGAAAACAAATCTATCATGCCACCTAATTTCGTCATAGGTTTACTTTCATCCCAATAGTCTACAGCTATTCCATTGAACACAATAAATTTATTGTCTTTTCGAGCATACAGATCTTCATTGATTTGTTCAAAGCCCTCATGTATACGATAGCTATCCTTTGCACCAAGAGAGAAACCAGGCATATTTTCGTTAGATTCAATGTTCCCCTTCGAAGCTCCTTTATTCATAGTTTCAACCTTCTTCCGTCCTTTTTCCTTTGCTTCGCGATGTTGAGGTAATCTTTTCGCTTCTTTAAATTCGACAGATTTTGTCTCTTCGTTATTCCCAGTGATAAACATTTGTTTCAAACTAGTCAACTGGGTGTCTTCTTGATAAAATGATGTATACAACTTCATCGATTTTTCTGATGTGAGATCACTTCTCTGACATGAGACCTTGGAATTGTCTAATACTTCTTCATAAATACGTTTGGACTCAACAAACTTATTCCACTTTTTTGATATTTCATCTTTCACGCCTACTGTATCGACTCTATTTCTCTTCAGTAAATGACTAGGATTTTGTGGTGATGAATATTTATCACTCAACAATGCATTATAGTACTCATAAAGAATTGTTGAAACTCTTGCAGCTGATTCTCCTTGTGAGAGACCTTTATATGGGCCTGATCGTATTTTGTTGCAGATGTGTGATGATTCGGCGAGCTAAGTGTTGTGATGAGAGAAAAACATATGAGATCAATTTTCGAATGTAAAGTGCAAGCGGTTATGCTATCAACCAATTGTTTATATCTAATCTAAACGAATCATACCTGTCGTATTCCAGTCACATCATTGGATTCTAAACGTGTATCCTGCAAACATTCAGTGAACTCTTCCACAATCCCGTCTCGGAATTTATTAAAGGTGTAATCATAATTGTTCCGATAATTTGCGTAATCGAGGTATTCAGAAGGGGGTTGACCATGTCTATCATAATTTCCTACGAATCCAAATTCATTAATGTTCGCACCTGTATGAAAAGGTAATGGTGATAATCATAATATGTAAGTATTGAAGATATTTTTTGATGTACAAAATACTGATGTACTTACCGGGCTTACCCTGTTCAGATTGCAAAAACTTCTTCTTTTGTATCATAAAAGAATTTTTTCTTTCATGATGCATTGTGAAATGTGCTAGAGAACCATTGCACTTTGAAGCAAAACCATTTTCAGCTAGAAAATCTTTGATGTTCTTATCTTCTCCTGTCAATATATTATCGTCGCTTTTTCCACCGTTGTTTGTATTATTTGAGGAGCTAATTGAACTAAAGGCAGAACGGATGATTATTTTGTCGTCTCCAGTGGATTGAGCATGTTGCGCAGAATGAGAAAGACGCAAAGGATTAGCATAACTTCTCGAAAAATATTTATCAAATTGTGCTAATTTTTCTGGATGATACAATTGATCAAATCGTGAAGGCAAAAGAGCTTTAGGTGGTTTACAGTTGAGTCTCATCATCATTCTTTCTTTGAGGTTTGCATGGATAGCTACTTTCCACCATATGGACAGTGCTTCATTCTGCGCGATACATTGCTTCTTAATACGAAGCATTCTATCGTTTAAATCCAATTTATCTAATGTGTCTATGTTTAAGTCACTTGAATTTATTTTCCGATGTGTTTGTTTGGGACCGTTGTCTTTTGTTGTTCCTTCCTCGTCAGACAAATCGAGAGCAAATGTGTTTTCGTATGACTTTATGGTCTTCAGAGAACTTTTTCCGGACTGGACGTGGAAATTGTGTAAATGATAATCACTTTCCATGTCCCATAGATGAATTGATTGCTCAAATGGCACGTAATATCCCAAGAATAGATTCATCGCGTCCTGTCTTAACCTGTCGGTGAATGCGTTGCTATAGTACCTTCTAATAGATGTTAGTAGTTCTTTGTGCTGCGAAAGAGAAAATGCAAACCAAAATAATTAAGTTCCCTCTAGAAAATAAAGAAGATTTAGCAATGAGACGAATAACTCACCTTTCCGGCACTCGGTCCCTCTTTACCTGCAACCTGAGCTGTTGCAACCTTCTTATGAGCCTCCGAACCACCATATTGGAGTGCCAATTTGTCTCCGACTTCGACGTACATATCAATCAATACACGAACAATATTGGATGTATGGTCAAGTTTGACAGAGCTTCTAATGCCCAATACTACCAGCTGCTGTGCAAGAGATGCGACTCCAGCAGAAAATTGAGCGACGTTTGTTCTATCAAGACAGCTGTTGAGAGAAAATGATGTGGTTAAAAGACTGAATATAAAATTTATGAGCATTGTAAAGCTATCCATGGTTCGAACTTACTCTATACAATTGGTTCTCAGTACTCCTTTCTGTTCCATCGGAAATATGGGAATGTCTAGAAGACTTGACAGTAGCTTCGTATTTTCAGGGTTTTCATAAGGTTCAATTTTTGTATCTTCGCAAATTTTCCAACTAGGCTTACTACAAAAGAATCCTGTTTGATTTACTGACCAAGTCGCAACTTGGTTGAGGGAAGTTGATATATTGAGTTTCCGGGACTTGCTTATATGACTGTAATCTAAAGCACAATAACGGATCTTATATTTGTCATCAATATAGGAATTCAAGTAATCGATTGCATGACGATACTCATTTCCAACTATAACTTCTCTCTCTCGTTTTTCGGATTGTTTTACAAGGTCAAGGACCAAAATGGGACTGCTGTATCTCTTCATTAAATCTTCAAAATGTAGTTGAGTGGCGGTGTATGCAGGGTCAACACGGTTCAAGACAATGGGTGGTTTGGGCATGGTCACACTTGATTCTTGTGTCCAATACGTAGGAATTGATCCTCTCATTTGTAAAAAGGAAGAAAATGATCCTGATCCAGATTCATCATGAAGCATTTGCTCATGTTCCACATCGTTTGCCACCTTCCCTTGATCTGATACACCACGCTTAAGATATCTGGTTCCAGCAAAATGCCTTGATCTTCTTGCAAGCAAAGTGAGATTTAACGATCGACCGTAATCAATAATCTTTCTTTGAACAAAAGCACCTTGTATAATTGGTAAAACCCAATATGTAGCAGTTGAGGACGAGGTACATTCAACCAACTCTCTTGTTTGAAAAAAGTTCCATGCATACATATTTTTAAATGGCGGTGGTGGGAATGTTTGTGCAGTCATGGAGGAAAAGTTCTCTTGTAAGGATCTTGTGACATCATAAGTGTAAGAAAAGAAAAAGTCCTTCGTCAAATCGACAACTTGATATAGTCCTTGATAACGTAATTCCGCAATTTCGCGTTGCGTTAATCCTAAACCTGCTGCCCTTTTTCCTCTGTTCCACATGGATCGTAAAACAGAAGAAGGGTCTCCGGGATTTGGATTGGATTCTAAGTTATTCAGAGTTCTTTCAGGTGGTTTCAAGGGAAAGGTCTCTGTACTCTGAAGATCATTGAGTACCACATTATCATATTTAGTTCCAAATACATAGAGGACCCAGAATTAAATATTCTTGTTCCTTTGACTCACCTTAATAGAGTAAATACCATTAGTACCAATCTCTCCAACTTTAGTCCGTTTTGTGATTAAAGTCAAATAATAACAATCCAAAAAGGTAATAAATCCAACAATACCGTATGCTTTGACAACAGGTCGAAGTCCTCCAACACTTTTGTTTCCATCATGAATCATATCCAATACCTCTTGAATTTCATCTTCTGTATAAATGTATGGATCCTCAATACAAAAATCAGGTAAACGTCGGAAAGAAGATGAGGAATTTGTAGATTGATGATTATTTTTATTTCGTGGAGGGTTTGGTGGTGGTGGTGGTGGTGGGGGGTTTGGATAGGTTCCAATTGTGGAAGATTTCACGTTTAATAGATTATGATTAGAGACGTTTCTTTCTTTCTGAACATCAATTTGACTTTGAGAGGAGTTTAAATCCTGCATTTCGACTAAATTGGTATTCCTACCCTCCATTACAGATTCTGAATCAATCGTATTGTTTCTATTTATCTCATTTGTCTGATGATTCTTATGAGTATTACTTGACCTTTTTTTAGAAGGATGTTCAATTAACGTTCTATCCATTCGTAATACACGATAGGATTGTTTGTGTTTATCACACCCTACGAGGTAATATGCCTGATATGTTGTAAATAATTCAAATTTTTCCAATCTTCCAAGATAAGGTTCTATGGACGGTGTAAGTTCATCATTGGATTTTTTTGATTGTTTTTTCCTCTTGGTTTCGTTTTCTTGTTTGTGCTCCTCTTGAAGTTGTTTCTTTTCACGATTCAAACGATCTGGATCAAAACCCAACAATAATTCATCATCTTCCTGCTGGTCCTCCTCATTTTCCTGTACAGACATATCATTTTTATCTGAAACATTGGGACGCCTTGTTTTACCTAACTGAGCAAATCTTGATAGTTTAGTGCTAGAGGGACTGTTACTTTTTATGTCCAACATATTATGTGCATAATTGCTAAACAAAGTGTAATTTGACACATGTTGCGAGGACATGCCAAAGCTTGTATTTGCTGTAGAGAATGTAGATTCCGTATCATCTGTGCTTGTGGACTGATTGTTATTATTGCGATTTGTAGGGGATAAGGAGAAGGCGGGTCTTTTCGGTGTGGAGGGAGGTGACTTCTCAAAAAAGCCTGTTTTGACCATTTTTTCTTGTTTATCAGCAGAAGAAATAAAAAACTGTCTGAATTTGTTACTGTACGTGTACATGTTCATGTAGAAGCCATTAATACTAAGAGACTAGATTTTTGTACTATGGGACACAAAAATTAGAATATCATCACCACTTTCATTTTTCGCAAAAGATAAGAAAAGTATAAAAGACGATCAATTTATATCTTCTACTGGACTTCTATGTAATGCAAAAAAGAAATGCCCTATTATTGTCACAAAAAGTGGAGCTAACTGTAAATCATCAGATTTAGCAACTTTCTTTCATGCTTTCTTCTATTCTATCAAAGGTTTAGCTGTCATAATTTTTACGAATCTTCGTAGATTAAAAAGAATTGTCTCATTTATTTTTGGACGAATTCTGTAACGTTCTTGTCTCGGTCTTGAACTAAATCTCTTATTATTTGCGGTTCAAATACACTAATCGCTCATTATTTTGTAGAATGAACAAAAGAGTAAGATGTTACAAGCAATAACGTTTGAGCATTCCAAATAGAAATCTTTGGATAATCTCCTCTGCTTTCATATGAGAGAAAAGTGTTGGTAGGCAAAGTAATTATAAATGTCATGAAAGATCTATTCCTTTCTCCATGAGAAATGGTAATTATAACAAGAAAAGTCTTCTTCACCATATTTCTCCACGATTGACAAATGTACCCGGTATTGTCATACGAATAGAAGAAGACATACGTATGCACGTAACATCGTATGACACAAATAATGCCCGATTCGACCTGTAAAACAATAGAATCTAAGCTCGTCTCTTCGTAAATAAGATTGGGTACGTGATCCCGCTCAGAAAACAGCAGAACCACAACAAAGATATATGATCATTACATTATCTTACCAAACTTACAAATTAGCTAAAAATACCTTTTGAACCAGTAATCCATCTATCCAAACAATGCAAGATCAAGAAAACAACGAAAAGAAAATAGAGGTTTTATTTTCATCTATAGAACAACTTGGACATTTTAAGCCACTCGTACCGTTTATGGAAGAGCTCAAAGATAGAGGCCATAAAGTGACAGTTTTTGTGTCAAGTGATCCAAAATATAGGAATGCAATTGAAAATGAAGGTGTAAACGACGTGAATATTGTTGAAACTAAGGTTGGATCCTCCATTCAGGTTTCAACTGGACCATTCTCAAAGTTTAGTGGCGGCTTATATCCTGCGATAATGTCATATTATCAAGACAAAAAGAAACCAGATGTAATTGTATATGATCTTTTTGCATCTGCAATGGCGGATGTGGCTGATAAAATGAAAATTCCTGCAATCTCAGTATGCATGATCCCTCTTTGCTTGCATAATAAACCTCCCAAAGCTAGTAGGAACGCAGTTCAGAACTTCAGTCTTTCCCTTAGGAATACATTTGGAGCAACTTTAACGTATTCAATGATGCGTGTATTTCGAAACAACGAAAGAAAAGAGAGAAATTTACCAAAATTGAAATTTCAGGATATCATGCCGGATCCTAATCAAGAGCGACATGTAATATGTACTACCGCTGATGGATTTGAATTTATTGAAGAAAGAAGTCCTCTTTTGCAGCTTGTAGGTCCTTCTCAACCTTCTTCTCCTGCCCCGTTAGGATCAGATCTTTCAGAGTGGTTAAATACACAGACAAAACCAATAGTTTATGTAGCGTTTGGAACTTTGCATAGGTTTAATAAAAAATCTTTGGGGAAGCTTGCAACACAACTTAAGAGTGTATCAGAGAGTTTTTCTGTTTTGTGGAGTCTACCTGTTGATCAACAGAGACTCTTGGAAAAAGATAAACTTCCCACAAATTGGAAAGTAGAAAAATTTGTTCCACAGTGGTCTGTCCTTGAACATCCAAATGTGAAGCTTTTTGTTTCTCACTGTGGAAGTGGTTCCACGAGTGAAAGTTTACTTAACGAAGTTCCAATAATTGGCTGTCCTTGTGGAACAGACCAATTTGCAAATGCCACTCGTATTAAAGTTGCCGGTGTTGGAGTAGAGGTTTATAACGGTGCAAGTGGAAATGTTGCAGATGCCATTGTTGAAGTACATAATAATTTAGCCAGGTATGAAAATTCAACTAGAAAGGTTAAAATGATGTTTTCCAAGGCTGGAGGAGCAAAAAAAGCCACGGATATTATTGAAATTGTTGCGGATAGAGGGTATGAGAAACTTGGAGAAGTGAAACCAATAAAGTTCGACAAATAGCCCTAGTAAATATTTACTGAAAAAATCGCTCCTGATACAATTTGATGATTCAATACAGGTAGTTCATATATTTGCCAGCAGGTTAAATTTTTTCTTAACTTATTTTATTATTTAGTTTTTACTGTCTTTTTTACCTGCTGCAATTGATGAATAGATACATGATGTATCCTACCATGAACGTATAACTATGAATCATATTAATTGAAAAGTACATGTTACAAACCATCAAAATGATTTGATTGAATCAACATTCAATTTATAAAATGCTCACATGGTATTCGTAAGAAAGTATGTCCTTTGGTGGAATGGACTACCAAATCGCGGAAAAAAATGACAGCCGTTTTGATCCATATAAAAATTAATAATGATTTTCACGAATGACAACATTTCTCTCGTATGTAAGAAATGTATTGTGCAGGAACAGATTTTGTATATGGTTACGTGGATTTGTGTGGATTGTGATACGTTTCTGCCAATTCTTCTCTCACTTTTTGAATTTCTCGAAATCCTCC
>Ga0209092_10000912_pt1 | contig 29908 bp, 19 predicted proteins | sample FraStrMetagenome_FD_187446 | JGI IMG/M metagenome (GOLD analysis project Ga0209092, IMG submission 187446) | Marine eukaryotic phytoplankton communities from Arctic Ocean - Fram Strait ARC3M Metagenome (SPAdes) (version 2) | ecosystem: Environmental > Aquatic > Marine > Oceanic | place: Fram...
TAGGTTGGTTGGTAGTATGATATTTTTTTTCGTGTCGTGTTCGGCATTGCACTGTGGCAGTTCCCGTACTTTCACGGCCTATAAGATATGTAAGGCATTCGTTCCCACTAGTGGGGTCGTTGGCTCGTAAGTACGAGGAGACAGAATGACGTACATATCCCATGCGATTACGCTGCATGACAGGATATAGTTGAAATTATAATGATAATATATATAAACAGCGTTAACCATTTCATGGAAGGGGCATTGTGCTCTCCCCGGCAGGGGGGGGCTCAACCGATTACACTATAACTATCCTACATATTTCGTACACTACAGCAAAGGAACTCAGAACTCAATAGAATCAAAACTGAATAAACCATCAGAGTACAGTTTCTCTTGAAGATAGCCTCATTTCCTCCTAAAGATGAATCAAACATCAACTATGTACGATGAACACAAACGAATTAACATGATCTTATGCTGTCTCTGTGGAACAAAAATTTACCCGAATGCAGCAAATCAATGTGGAGCCTGCCTTGCGCAACAATTCGATCTTCACGTGAGACTAGATGCTTACATTCTCTGTGTTGATATCTTCATTTGATTTTCATTTGAACTCACAATCATAGCTTATTTGTGTCTGTGCATCTGTATATAATAGAGCATAGTTACGAGGGGACCATCAAACACACAACTAACAATCCATCAGTGTCGTCAGTGTCGTCGATATGAAAGAACACCTAATCAACATGTCCATATGGATCCTGAGTCTCCAGAATTATTAGCTCTTCTTTTGAAAAAAATACCTGCTCTACAACCCAAATTAGGTGGAGAACAATTTGCTTTATCCAAAAATATATCCCAAATCAAATTAATAGACGCCATGTGGGTTTGGACTGAACCGAATTGTAAGAGGTTGAAAGCACGTTTAACAATACGAGCATCAATTGATTGCAGTCCTGGTACTGTTCAGATTCAACAACGTGTATTAGTTGAGTTTCATGTCAAATTTTCTCAGTGCAAGGAATGTAATCGCGAGTTTACTAATAGAACATGGCATGCTCTGGTGCAGCTACGACAAAAAAGAACCGATGGGAATCGAAAGGGTTTGGTTTTATTAGAAATGGCATTAGCAAAAAATGCTGAGATTAGGAAACACGTCTTGCGAGTGGTGACCACCAAAAATGGTTTTGATTTTTATTTTTTAGAATATTCACACGCACAGCAATTTGCATCTTTTTTATCTCGAATATCGCCCTTAAGATCTAAAACTTCGAAAAAGATGGTCAGTGAAGATGTTAAAAACAATACGGCTAATATGAAATACACAATAAGCGCAGATATGGTTCCATTATGTCGAGATGATTTAGTTGTTTGCTGCAAAAACATGGGAATTGGATCTATGGTTGGGAAACTTGTGGGTCGTATGGCCCTTGTGACAAAAGTTACAAGCTGTGTTCACTTAGTAGACGCTACCCCAGTGCGTGGAATGCTTCAAGATGCATTTGCAGATTTGCATCCAGATAAATATTGGAAAGGCGGAGGAAAAGGAGTTCAATTTGTTTTATCTTCGGAAAGATTAGAACGATTTGTTGTATTGGATGTAGAGTTATGCGACGAAGATAAAACCAGAAATGGTCATAGACATGGAGATGGTGAGCATCCTCTGTATAGAGGACCTCATAGTGGTATAGATAAGTATGCACTTGCGGATGTTGAGGTTGTGAAGGAATCTGACTTTGGGAACAATGAAACTTTTCGTTGTGTTACTCATTTGGGTAATCTATTGAATTATGGTGATATTGTATTAGGTTACGATTTGACTACCTCTGTCTTACCCGAAGAGCTATTCAATCATGGTTCATCTCAACTTTCATCCACTTCCCATTCACATGGTGGAGCATTTATTAACAATTTTATCATGCCAGACGTTGTTCTTGTGAAGAAAATACAAGGATCAATAGATGGAGAATCCAATGCAAACACCAATATTCAGGAAAGTGAAAGCAAACAAGTCAAGCTAAAAGGAAAAGGAAAAGCTAAGTCTAGTGCATCAAAGAAACGAGAACGTCGACTAAGGAAACAACAACGCAAAGAGTTGGAGATGGAAAGGACTGCAGCTCGTATGGGATTCACTGAAGATGAAGAAATCAATCTGGATCAGCAAAGTGCTGCTTTAGAAATGAATTTTAAACATGATCCAGAGTTACAAAAGGATTTAGAACTGTTTGAGAGAGAGTTAGCACTAGCAAAAATTGACGAAAAAGAAGCTGAAAATGCTACTGATACACAGGAAGAGCAAAAATAAAGATAAGCAAATGCTAAAATTTAAGGCTCTTTTAAAGCTTGATTTATGACACTAGTTTTATTCCTGAATATTTGGTATGTTCGAGACGCAAAGGCCTATTCTAAAAATGAAATCCTAAACCATGTTTCTTCGTGAAACAATTTTTCTATACTAAATTGATCACGAAATCGTTTTAAAACATAGATACTTACCCCCATCATCATTTGAATTCACCACACCTTCTGACAAGGTTTGTTCCGAACTAAGATTCCACTAAAGTTTCTTTTTTTCTTCTATATCAATAACTGCACGAAAATATGTAAAACAAAGCCAAAGCTCAACAGGCATTGAGATAAAACGCCCAACATAAGAAATGTATCTGCCATAACAAAAGAAAGGAAACGTTTCAGATATGGCGGGAATGTAACTGGCATAAGTGTAAATCCCGCTTCCAAAGAGTCCAAAAATCCCCACTGCTCCTATCGGATTACCTATTTTGATAAAGCCATGGAAAAGAATTCATGTAAATGGGCGTACTTATGTGTATTTAAATTAGGATGTGACAAATTGTGTTTCTAAAATTGGAGAAATTTACACTTACGAAAATTATTTGAGAAATAGAATTTAACAAAAGAGGGATCCTTTTGGCGTTCCTCTTTCCAATGCTTTCCTTCAGCAAGACTTGCATGAAGCTGAGTAGATAGCATAGTCATCCATTCGAGACAAATGATGAACGTTCCTATGAAAGTTATCCAAATTTGTTCATTGTTGTTGGGGTGATCATCATTTTGGCTGTGGTACAGAGTAGAAGATATGATTGCGGCTATCCAAAATATTGAACGTACGATATTATCTGCTATTATGTCCAACTATGTTATGCGAGATAAAAATAATGATTGAGAGCGTGCATATGGAATGGGAAGGAGACAAACGAATGGAAACTTACAAGCATACCTAATTCAGAGCACTGATTCAATTTTCTAGCAAGAATTCCGTCGATCGCGTCGAGTAATGACGATATTATCCATAATGCTATTGTCAATGGTGGTAATGTGAAGGCAAACCATAGGCCTAGGAAGCCCAGAAAAATCCGTGCATACCCAAGAATGTTTGGCAAGTAGAGGTAAATGGGTATTCGAGAACTCATTTGAACTAGGTTAAGCAGAAGCAATTAGAAACCAATTCGTATGAAGTTTCAAGTTATTTTTCCTTCGTTAAGTAATACTGTAGACTGTCGTGGTAAATGTACGTTTGACGAGTATTTGCTGTCTGCTCCAAAAAGAAAGCAGGAGATATCTGAGTGAAGAAAAAAACTATGGTTGAAATTACCAATTCAACTGCTCTAGACCCATTCCGATCTGAACAAATTGACAAAAAATAAAAAAATGATTGACTAGAAGTGGTGACTATTTCGAAAAGAATCTATCTGAATGAAAAGAATCAAAAATTGTCGAAAAGAATGTATGCAATGAACCAAAAATATTAAGTATTCACTTCATACAACAATTATCACCTAAACATTTTATGCATTTGCAGAGATCATTTTCATCGCTAGTTTGAATTGCAGTCTCAATTAATGCGGCTTCATTCAGCAATTGCTCCTTAGTTAGCTGCGAATGATTATTTGTTTGAGGAAAATGTTCCAATATAGAAATGCGACTCGTTACACAAATTGAGGCCAAATACACTAGAAGCAATGCAGCATGATGATGATTCCAATCAGGAAAATCATTGAATGAAGAAGATGGCATCATAAATTCATACATTGTCAAGTCATGAATCAATTGTATGAGAAGTTGAACTGTTGATTTAGAATCTGAATCTTCATGTGAATCTGAAAGTGGTTCTAAAATATCCCATACAGAAAGACTTTTGCAATGGATATTATTTGTCCAATATTCCAGCACTTGTTCCCAAGTTACTTCTTGCTCTTGTTCGATCGAATTTAAGTATGATTTGTACTTAAGACGAGCTTTACTTTGGGATAACTTTGAAGAAAACAATAAGGATATTGGCTGAACCATTCTTTCTTCTGATGCTCCTTTAGAAGTCGGATGAAATGATAATAGAAAATACCCTCTACTTTTACCTGTATCTTTATCTACTGGCACCATAGCGTTGTATAGTAATTCAATCTTTGTCCAGTGTGCTCCATATTTGAATCGTGCAGTGTCTAAAATTAAAACTTGATCGGAAACGGGATCATATGCAGCAATTGGTGAAAAGTGTCCACTTCCAGTTTGTTGCAACACTTTTCGAGAATACGTCACGACTAAGTAAATATTTTTCTTCTCTTCATCCACCATAGGTGTTAACGAAGCTTCTGTATCAATGCATGCTTGTTTTACTGCAGATCTAAATTTCATGAGACCAGCCTTATTATCATCTGCATAAGCATATTTTACCGTTAATCCTTGGCATTTCGCTAGGCAGCGAAAATCTTGAAATGTGATCCCTGACTGCTGGATTTCTTCTAAAGGCACACAGCAGTTCAACATCTCTTCCGAATACCAACGCCATGGCCCTTTCCATATTTGTTTTGGATCCACCGAAAGTGCATTCAGAACCAAAACAAGAGTAGTCAATCCACAAAATGAAGGTTCAGTTTGTGTTGAAAATTGCTGAATCAATGAATAGAATGATTTCAGACCGTTGTGGACTAGCGCAGATTTAAAGATTTCCTTCCCTAATAGAGTAGAAAAACCAATGCATGAATTAGGAAGAGTTCTCTTGTAAAAAGATGTATTGCTCTTTTTTGGTTCCGCTCGTACACTCGTTGAAGTCATGATAAATACTAATTCATCTTTTTTGCCGCTACTTTGTAATTTTTAATTTTCGAACAAAATTGGTTTCTCTCTGGAAAAAATCGGTACGGAATCCTTGAATTGTTATGATGACTTAAAAAATTACCTTTAGGCAGCAGTTGAGCCCGCAGTCATTTTCTACATATTTTTGTTTATGTCACTCGTAGAAAAATCACCAAAAGATTGGTTATTATCTGCAGTTTTTTTTGTTTTGGGGAATTTATTCCGTAGGTTTTCTAACATTTATGAACGGCCGTTTTTGCAAGAAAAAATGAGAACCATAACAGGCTATGAGCCCCCACATAAATGTTAGAAATCCTACAGAATAAATTCACCAGAACAAAAAAAACTGCAGATAATAATTTATTCCTAGGTTTCTAACTTTGTTGTTTTACTACAGTCAATTCTTGTAATTGTTTGATCAGCTGGTGTGCCCCCCCTGACCAGGGCTCATGCCCAATTCTTCATCTTCATCTTCATCTTCCTCACCCAAGTCCACGCAAAAGTTGCATTAAAGTTACCCAAATTCCTCCTGAATGTGTATAAGATACAAGAAGTATAGGAAAATACAAAATCACGATGCTTCCTATAATGGGCCTATTGATGGTTTTCACAGTCCACGAGAATATAATCCAGTTCCTGTTGAAGAAAAAGAGAACATTAATAATGTTACATGTGGAAAAGATATTAAACCAGCATCATTGAGATAGTGCGTGGAAAATTTGGGGGAAGTGATTCGTAACCAATAGAATCATAATTTTAATTTAATCCATACAGTTAATAAATTTAATTGTTAATTGCCGATAAGTCACTTTATCAAAAGCGGATCCAACGATTTATTGTCCGAGGTAGTATTGGTAAATATTGTGAAGAAACAGTTCCGACAAACATGTGTGCAATATAGATATGTAGCGAGGAAACATGAACATATTATAAACCCATAATTAAACTATATCCTGCTGACGTCGATAAGAACTCTATATTTAAGCAGGTAAACCCGAGTCTTATGAAAACAATCCAATTTATTATATTTAATTAAGGAGACAAAATAGAGACGCCTGATCCTCGCACCCAGCAAGACCAAATGCTATTGTAATTTTGAGACGAATGAAAAAATTAAATAGATAGGAAACAAAACTAAACTAGCTAATATTTTCTGATTTGCACGATATTGTTTTCTGCCAGGCTAAAAATGGCGGTATCCCTATGTCCCTCGGCAGCATTGCGCCCTGTCCATGAAACAGTAACCCTCAAAACTGCCGGTAAGGAGCACTCATGAAATAATTGAGTCATATTCGAATCCATTTATGAATATCTGTTATCTCATCACGTTTATCTCCTGTATTCTGAATAATTGATCTATCCCAACCGCCCAATCATCTTCAGATCGACATGATCATTCTTATTGGTAAGACTTTGCGAGCTAGAATCCATCACTACATTGCGTTTATTTTTCCTACCAACTTTCTCACGATATTTTGAAGTGGTATAATATTTCCCATCCAATGTAAGACATTACTTCCAATTGAGCGAATCATAATAACGAGTATATCCGTCCGTGGGAAATTAGGAAACGTAACGGTTTGGGTCAGCAATGATACGGAGGATGAGGAGAATGACACTTTAGATTCCGCCCATTATCACTACCCTAACATATATGATCTTACCAAACGACAAAAACAAATCACCATCGATCCTGAGAATTGGACTCGAATATATTCGAATTTCTGTCCCCCCTCCAAAAAAAAGTTATATGAATTAGATCTTTCCAACACTCCAATTGTTATTCGAGCGGGGCAAGTTCGAGGTGTATATATTCATTCCACTTTATCCTCCGATAAATCCATAGTTTATGACAATTATTATCGCTCCAGTAATAGATCCTTTGATTCCAATATACGCATTTTGCCTGCTTTGGCACATCTTAGCAGTACTCCCTTTTCCTATGCCCCACTGTGGAGGTGGGGTCATGAAGCCTGGCGGTATGATCGCAAATTTGTAGGACAGATTGACTATAGTATCTTATACAAATTGTGGAATCCAAGTCGTCACTTTATGTTTGGGGATAAATTTCAATGTTTGACCACGACGTTATTTGCCTGTCAAAGACGGCAGAATTGTCTTTGGAGTCAATTATCGGATGAATGCATTTTTTTAATTTTAAATATGTGCAAATGGGATTGGGGTGGTGATGATGCCAAGGATATGGTAGAGTCGTATAAACGAAAAAAAGAAAAGGCCAAAAAAGAAGCATTAGAAAGACTGAAAGAGGAAGATGACTCTTATGATTCATCGGATGAAATTTTCATGTCTGATCATCATATTTTATATCAAGAATCAGAAGATGACGATTTTGACTTGGAAGAAATAATAGACAATGATTTCTATGAAATTGTAGTGCTTTCAACTTCCTTTGTATGTTTTTTCTCGATGTTTGCCGGAGTAAGTGTCACGTGAAATTTCTGTTCTTGCTAATTTACTTCCTACTTTTTGTATACTTTACCCTCATGAATTATTCAGATTTTTTTTGGTTATCTTGTTCCATAAACGATTATACTGGTACTGAAGTTTGACAAAGATCTCTCTGTCTCCCTATGATTAAAGTTCGCTTTTGGTCCAACCAAAATCATTTAGTTCGAAAAAGTCCAAAAGATTATTGAGATCCAAGAGTCTAATGAAGGATACTTCGTTAGCAACTAAAATAAGTTTTGCAATTCAAAATATAAAGTACGTTTTTGGTGCTAAGTCAATTTTTATCAGCATCCTTGATATCGGTCAAATCCCCAGCATTCAAATAGGCATAAAAGTCTGGATAGACATAATGATTTTTTGTGTTTTATTGATTCATGAAACAATCTATGTCGTGTGTTCCTTTTTATTATTATGGATTCTTTTTTCCTTACGACCCACAATACAAATCTGTCTTAGTGTCACCACTTACTCTTATTACATGTACATTGGACTTAACCATAATCAGCGCATTAAATGATAAAGGACGAGTTCTTGAAGGAATTACATTTAGAAGGGTACGTTGAGTCCCACCATTATACTAATGTATTATAGTTGATATGATTATCAATCATGTTTTTTTTTTACAATATTTTACGCTTAATTTAATGTCTTTCTTGGTCCTCAAGGTTGATGTTCGACTATTTCTCTAATCAGTCTTGACGGATGTTTTCGACGCGTACAAGATGCTTAGTTTGTTCACAGCACCAATCCAAGTAAGAGACGCAGTATAAAAAATAACCATCACCACAGGAGATGCCTGAATAATATTCCCAAAGAATAACACTAAGCCCTGTTGAATAAAGGATGCTCCACTCTTCCCAACTCTGGACCCCAAAACATCAATCGCAGCCTTCCCTTTGACTTTAGATTCTTCATCCAATGGAATATACGCCATTTGGGTCGTTGGGTCAAACAGACCATACTTAAAGGAACGACTTAAACATATCATGAAACTACCCAATAGGACAGCCGATTGAAGCGCGGAGGCATTATTTTGAACTCCTATAAGCACAGTACAAATAAAAAAAGGAATAGCAACCAAAGTCATCGTCACTGGCGTGGATAAAGCGCCTATACGCCATCCGAATCGTTTGATGATATTACTGCCTAAAAAAATCACGACGAGTGTGGTGGATCCAACGATGGTAGAAAAGTTTCCCATAAATCGTTGATATTCCAATTTATCCGGATATTTCTCTTTTACCAATGATTTCCAACTGACTTCCAAAAAATTGTACATTAAACCATATCCCACCACAAGAATAGTCATGAGACCTAAATATTCCGAAGCCGCTAAAAATTTAATAGATTCTGCCATGGTTGGCTTTGACTTTTTGGCTTTTGTCTTTTTAGACGAACTTTCCTTCCTGTTCGAATCTTCATTATCCTCACCGGGATTTTTGACTAATGAATTGTGTCGTTCGACAAATTCATTAATAATATGATGAAGTCCACAAATCATTACAGCACAAAAGACTATAGCCACCGTAATACGTCTCAAGGACTCGGAGAATGTTGGAGCCTTACTAGCATACCGCACAACGAACTGGCCTGCAAATATAGGTGCTAAGCTACTCATATAAGCAAACATGGGGTAAAATCTTGGAGCTTGAATGGATGTGACAACGTCATTGGCAAATTTCCAAAACAATATTCCAATCGATACTGAGCTGTAAACTTCCGCAACAACAAAATAAAAGGCAGAGACCCAATTTGCCATAATTTTAGCAATCACATCCGAACCTCCCTCATTCCCTCCCCCCAGAAAAGCTCTTACAGTTTCCAACGATGGTTCCATTTGCTCCTTGTTTGGAAAGATAAACAAATCAAAAAATAAGAAAAAAAGGAAAAATGGGATGGAAGTTGCATAAAATAATGGTTTTCGTGTAAATGCGGAAGCCATTCTGGCATACAATGCAATAAATCCTGCAGCTGATGGGAGCACTCCATATACTTTTAGAAAAGCGATCGCCTCTGCTCCACAGGTCGTCACCACAAGTGTATCTTTCGTATCTCTGGCAAGTGTCAAGACAAAGATGATGAAGAATTTCATGGAACCTAACATGAGAAATGTTGTTACTTCATATGACCCATAGATCGGGAATAAAGCATCTCTTATTTTGGACATTATGTGTTTTCTGCAATGGTAAGTATAATTTATTTCCTTGCTCCTTTCGTTTCGTGTTTGTTTCCAAAGATGCTTCTCATTTCATTTTGTGGTATTGTAAAAGTAGATTCGATTGTCTCTATGCAGTCTCCATCCATCAACATAATGAAAAAATGGAGAAATGACGTCATTTTTCGGCGTAGAAATGAGACGTAGAGCCTTATATTACAATTGATTACAATAGAAATAAACTGTCACATCAAAACCTTAGTTTAGTTGATAGCTACCTCAAATTTCTGGAAGTGGATGGTACTAATAAACTTGCTCAAAACAGTGAAACGTGTACAAAATAAATTTCGGACCCCAATGTAAGTTTTATTCAAGTGCTAAAAAGTCCTAAAAATAAAGAACACATTTTACCACAAGCCACCAGCTTGACTTTTACGAAAAGAGCAATACCATGCTTTAGAGTTAGCATTGTACAGAAAATCATCAAGAAATATTTATGGTTCTTGATGTAATAGTTTTTTCAGTGATTACAATCTATCTTTAACATAAACATTGCACTAAATTTATGTTTGCTTCCCTGTTCCTCTTGTATCTATGTTGACAAAATTCCAGCTACAAACCATAAGGAAAGGATTTATTTGTACAAAAACCGGTAATACCTGCCTCCATTGGGTGGTCTATATTCTTATCATTAGTAGAGCTATCCACAATAGCTTACTCAAAAGCGCTTTTTTTATCATTTTGATGTAGAGGAAAACCCGATCTCATCATCCCTTCGGAATCTTGCTATCATTATCCTCATCTCACAGAAGACCCTCCACTCTTTTTCATCCAAACACCTGTAATATCCAAACATTCCCTTCCCTTTTCATTATGAAAAACTCGATCATGTCCATCCCATAATTCTTCCGTCAATTGAGCACATCCCCAAACATGTACTTTGGTGAATTGGTCCTGAATTTCGACAATCATATATCCCATCCCTTTATCACTAATGTATGGACAAAAACTCAGATTTAATTCTTGTAGGGAGGTAGAACAAGTTGTAGCGAGAATTTCGAGAGTATCATCAGTAATACTCGCTCCACAGAGATTTAAATAGACAAATCCACCCAAGGAGGATAAATGATGGGTGAAATCATTATCATCATCATCATTCAAATTTAATTTCAAAGAGGAGGCTTTGGCGGCTAGTTTGACGACGTTATCGTTGACAACCTGATATGCATTGTTTCCCAAATTTAATCGTTTTAAACACGGAGGTTTTGGTATACCGGGAATATCATAGGTAAAGAAGGCTTCAAGACCTTCTCGGGTAAGATTCGGTATATTTTCTAATTCGAGAGATTGGAGTGTATGGGAGAGATTCAATGTTCGAATGTGGGATAATATGTTGTCGGATAAGTTGGGATTATTGTTGAGATCCAACCCTTGCAATTGATATCCTAAAATTTCATCATTGTTAGTGGAAGTATCATGTTTTGGATTGGATTTCGATTTGGTAGATGTACATGTGGCTTGAAGGATGGAATAAAAGACGTCATCACTCAGATTGGTGATATTTTGCAAGGTTAAACTCCGCAAATGTATCAAAGAATCCGATTTTGATAATTGCTGCAAACTTTCTGGGGATAATTTTAAGTCTTGCAAAGATAATTCCAATAATCGTCCATGATGAGGAGATGAAAAATACGTTGCGATCGAAGCACAAAATTGGTGTCCTACATTCGGACACGCACGAAATTCCAATGATGATAATGTCGAATGAAAGACTTGAATAATTTTGGCAATGCTTTCATCATGTAAAGTATAAGCACCAGCAATCGACAAAGCCATTAATTGAGAAGAAGGATACGATAATAATTTCTCTATAGCTTGCTTTCCCAAACATCGTCCTGCATGATGCAAACATATCCGTTCTAATCCAAAGGGAAGTAACTTCGAAAATGCCAGGCATAATTGGTCTTGTGTGACATTGGCTCCATCAATAATCTCCAAGGTCGACATTCCGGGTTCTATTAATGCTTCAAATGCCGCACCGTTAAATTTGCCCTTGCCGACTAATTGTTCGGCAATTTTATTCCGTATCGTGGTCTCAATCGGACCCAACGAATCTACATGATCAAAATTTGAAACTAAATAATCAATACATAGTTGATATAGTGATTTGATTCGTGTAGAGGGATGAAGGTCTTGATGTCGTTTTCGTCGTTTCGCATAATAATCACTTGAATTATTATTTTGATTTTGAATTGGAGGATTGCTTTTCCAATGCAGGGAGGGATGAGCTTTGCGTTTTTGATATTCTTCGTGTTGTTCCATTAATGCATCAAGTGGATTTGTTTCTTCCTTTTGATTCTTTTGTTCGGCTTCTCTTTGCAATTTTGCTTCTTCTCGTTCGGCAATCATCTATATTGAATGAATTAACAATAAAGAAAAGAAAGTTTCATAGTATGAGATTGACACTAATTTTCTGTGTTTTTCAAATGAAAATCCCACAATACTTACCTGTCGAGCCACACTGAAGGGGCCACACCAATCATCATTATTCTCCTTTGTTTTTTTTTGAATAATCACTCCCGATGGAGTACTAGTACGTTGCGAATGAGACGTGTGAGGTAAAATTCGACGAGCATTTGGACGTTCAGGTCGTGCTAATCGTGATGCTTCTCGTTCCGCTATGGATCGAAGTCGTCTTCGTATGGAATCCCTCAAGACTGGAGGTTGTTCATGATTGTTGTTGGGGCTGTTGTTATTTTGGGTGGGCGGCTCGTTGGTCATGATGGAGCATTGGAATTGCAAAAAAAATTGACTCAGCCAACAGCTTTGATGTTTAATAAATAATAGCCAGAATATCCGTATGTGAAACCATCGAAGCATTTTTTAAGTACATATATGGCATCCTTCTCGTACTTGTTCTACGCGCATGCATCTGAAATGTTGCTCAAATATGCCACCGAAAATGATCGAGAAGGTTCAAAAAGATGCAGGATAATAAAATCGATTTATAAATAGTTCTTTCATATTCAACAGAATGACAATTACCTTATATGCTGTACGTCCAATCCAAATGAACACACTTCCATAATAAGTTATGTGCAATTCACAAAGAAGAGATGATACATTAACTACACGAAAAGAATTATCTTTATAATCTTCTTCCACATATAGCAAAATTATGTCAACCAATGAAACTTGAACTTCTCATCCTTCTGCAGTTTATTGTTTCTCATGTCATATGTTCGATGATTCCATGAGAGGAACGTTGCGTTGATGATCATGAAAATATAGGTATATTTAGAAAAATGATTCTTCCCATAAATATCAGAAAGTTTTCCCAATTGCAAAGTCCAATCAAATTGACGAGCATTATTTGGAACGAGAAGACAGTTCCATGGACAAATCTCAAAGGTATTCGTTCACAACCATTAATGATTATATATTTTTGGATAATGATTCAATTGAAATGGTTGTATAAAAGAATGCTAATATCTATTTTTCAATCATTTCAGAACATTGGAGTTGAAGAAAAGAATTATTTTGTAATTTGGTGAAAATCTGCTGTGGATTTCACTATCAAAAAAATATGAGAATCATTTATTGTACATAATCTAGATGCATATTTCATCTGATCTGAATGCAATAAACAGCATCCCTAATTAGTACAGTTCTTGCATGTGAGGAATGATAAGGGATTGTTTTGAAGGAGTTTCGAGAAGGCTATCGACGAAGATGAAAATCATCCGAATTTAATTTCTTTTTCTTTTTATTCTTTTTATTCTTTTTATTCTTTTTACGGATTATTATTATTATTAATTAGCTGCACTCAAAGAAGAACGACACAAAGATGAGACCCGATCTGATAGTAACTCAACAAAATATACTTGCTAAAAGCTTAGGCTCAAACACAATTCCATGGTGCCTTACACTCTCTTCCAACCTTCAATCCCGAGCTGATGAAGCCTTATCATCCTATTATTCCTTCAACGCACAAAATACATCTTGGAACACATGGAAAAAATCAGTTTTGTCAAAACAATATCTCCAATCCTTTCATAAAAATTTTGATTCAGGTGACTATTCCAAAATGAGACAATTTTGGGGCGCACGAACTTGTGGAACTCAAAATGACATACCTCAAACCATGAGAGACAATTTAAAATATGAAGAAGCTGATGTTATATCTTATCAGTGCTCAAAAACAAATACACGAATTCAGGCCAAGACACTTCGAGGAGTTCTAATGTCTGAACCAGCTTTTCAAAATCAAAATGTAGAGAACGGTACAGCCTTGGCATCAGATCTTTTCGAGGAAATTGTAAGCTTGGAAGAAAACGTTTTTTCTTGGGCAATTCGAGGCCCCCGTCTCTACCAAAGCTTATTGCATCCTTCATCGTTTCACACATCGTTCTCTTCAGAATTTCCGGATATTGTGGCCCTGCAAGAATATGATATTCATTCTAGTGTGGCAGTGTACAACCAACATGAAGAATCCTTTGCCCGGGCCATGCGAACTTCTGGATATTCAGGAATTTTTTGTTCTGATCCTCTGCTTTCACGTTCACCTCCTTCAGGGGTTGCCATTTATTTTAAGCATAATCAATTTGATCTTTGTGATTATTGTGGTAATATTTTGGAGATTATCGATACTAATCTAATTGATGGAAGAATAGAGCAAGATAATAATGATAATGCTATCCTAGATCCGAACTCTCCGTGGACAATTACTTTGCCATGTGGAAGTAATATAGGGAATGAATCCATTTCATCAAATACTCAAAAAGAAGATTCTAAAAATGTATCATTGCCGAATCCGGGACCAGCTGTTATGAACATTGATATGAAGGAACAATGGTCAGCCAAAAACCAGTCCTCTTCTGTTCCAAAACCCACCTTACTCAAAGATTCTGATCGTCGCAATGCCGCCTTTGTGCGACTGCGTCATAAATCAACCCACCAAATTCTAAACATTATCAATGTTCATCTTATGACCACCTCTCGTGATGGTTCTAATACTAATATGTATCCAGGCGAAGTCCGTTCTGGAGAATTAGCCATTTTACGTAATATTGTAGAACAGCATGGCACGGTGGATCATGTACCTGCAGAGAAACAATCCACAATTCTATGTGGAGATTTCAATACCTGCCCTGACGAAATTCATGTTTTCAATGGGAATTTACCCCACATTGATAGTAATTTTCCCAATCGAACCATTAACACAGGATATCATCCCAAATCTCATTCATTTCAATGGTCAACCAAACGAGCATCAAAGGATTCAGCTGATTCCTTGCATCTGAGAGAAGCCTTTACCAACATATACAAAGGCAAACAAAAACATCACGGTACATCCCGAAATGCCGATCGATCTTCTTGGATAGATTACATGTGGTATACACCCCATTCTTTGCAAGTCTCCAAAGATGGACTCTCCAACACTCGTATCCCCGATACCAATTTGCCAAATGAACAATATGGCAGTGATCATTTGGCATTAACAGTAGGCTTTCAATTTAGACTAACTGAGGGTATGGAGATTAGCAAAGATGGCATTTTGAATTAGTCAATTTTCATCTATTCAAGAGCAAAAAAATGTGCTTATACTATCCTTCTTATACCGCCTGAATAAATTCATGTCGCAATAACCTTTCTATTTTCAACTTCAAAAATTTTACGATTGTAAAAGTATCATTGAATGTAGACAAATTTTTGATGATAGATCTTTTTAATGATAAAATGACGCTTCCATCTTAAATCTACTTTATAGTTGAAATTCATTATCGAAGAGAAAAAGATTTTTTTTTTAAGTCCCTTTACACCGCAAAAGCACATTTTCAAAGTAAATCTAAATGTTCAAAATAGAGTCTAATAATAAAATACGATAAAATATACATAAGATTGCGTCTCATAAAGATAATGGAAAACGATATACTTGTAGAAAGAGTTCGATGTAACTGTTACTATAATGTTTATTGATTGATTTCAGCATCGTGTTCTCGTAACTTTTGAATATGTTCATCACTTGCAAACTCTACAAGTCTCACTTCCCACATGGATTCATCTTTTATTTCTTCTTCAGTATTTGATTTATGACAATTGGAAGTATCAACCTTTTCATTGTTCTTATACAAATTAGAAAAGAAAGCAATGTTTGGGATGATATCCATTACAGTCACGGAAGTATTTGATATCAAGCCTTTTGAAACTAATTTTCCATTTTTACCAATGATTGTATCTGGTAGCTGATCAGAAACCATGTTTTCTACCGTTATGCGGATAGTCCCAGAATGAGAAGTAGCTAAAACATTTCTGACAATGGGAGTTTGCTTCCTTCGTTTATAGGAATTGACTTCGTCTGGTTTACCATTACAAGAATCGACATCTCCCTTACTAACTTTCATTTGATAATCGTTATTGAATCCGAGTTCCTCTTGAATAGCATCTAACACGACATCTTTTATCCATGACTGGACTCTATCAAAAACTTGTTGCTCTGTTTCATTTTTTGGAAGATCTATTTTTTTGTCGTGTGCATCATCATTATTCTTGTTTTCTTGTAAAAATAATTCCATAGCTTCCTCATAGGTAATTTTGACATCTCTGCCTTCTCTTACACCCTTTGCAACTTCACGAAGTCGATCATCTTGAATCAATTTAGCATTAAGATCATCCAATACATATTTCGCAGTATCCTTGGCTCTTGAAAGATCAGAGCTGTAGGTCCTCCAATAATAGGGCTCCTTTGTTATATCATCGTCAGTAAGAGTATTTTTATCAGTTGTTTGTTCACATTTTTCATTGTTCTCCTGTAACATACTATGACAACGGGGTTGAATCTGATTATGATTCCCCCATGATATAGAAGCCGCTTTTGCTTGTTGAATACCGAGAGAATTTAAAGGAGTTTCCATATGTCCACATACTATCCCTTCTGCGTTTCCGACTGTTTCACCGTGTCGTACAAAATGAATGCGAACTATAATGTCCTTCATGATTCCTCTATTTTGATGATATTTGTGCAAAGATTGCTTCTTATCAACAATCGGTAAAGATGAATGAAATGATGATGTAGACTTATCGGTAGCAGTAGTTGTGGCTCTTATTCTGACCGGAAGGAATAGGAATGACACTAAACTAAAAAAGAGACCTAGAGTTTTCCGTGAATAATAACGACGAGGAGAGCACGAAACAGAGTAAGCTTTATTATCAGCAATTTTGGATGTATCGATAGATGTGATTGTGCTGGAAACGTCAAAATGATAAGAACTGCTCATTTTTATGTCATGTTTATTTTTTTAATAAAATAATAATAATAATAATAATAATAATAATTTCATTTTATTTATAATAATATTTTATTCATGACTATTTATTTATTGAAATTATGGAGGAGAATGAAAATGACGTAATGTTACTCTTTTTGCTTAGGTTTGGGTGGAGGCTGCATCAGGTTATTCTACAGATTGAGGTTCTTCCGTAGAAGAAATCTTTAAAAAAACTTAATCGCGAACCGAACCTATTAACATCATACATTGAAATGATCGAGAGTGACCGCATCTCTCAGTACTGGCATAGATTCATAATAATAACCAACACCATCAATTTAAAAATATAATAACATGCCTAGAAATGATTCATCGTCATCTTCATCCTCCTCCCAACACAATTCCAACAACAATGAAACAAACACTACATCTAATTACTCTTCCATGGGAGGAGCTAGTAATCATAGTGGAACATCTACTTCATTATCATCTTCGGCACCCACATCCACAGGTCTAACTCAAAGCCTGGCCGCTTCCATTAGTACCTTACAATCCTTACAATCCTTACAAGCCACTTCTGGTTTACTTCGACAAACAACCACAGGAATAGGAGGAAATGGAAATGATAATATTGCGGGTCCAATAGAAGGAGATGATGCAAGTAGGATGATATCCGAGTCTCAACGTGATAATAGGGATGATAACGATGTGAGTAATAATCATGAAGAAAATGCAGCAGCAAAAAGGAAACAAATTCAATCCATATTAGGAAATCAAATATTGAGCGATTTCGAAAAAAGACTCAAGATTCAGGATTTGATGGATGGGAGAGGTAGAGCAAGATCATCTATATCGTCTGGCTTTGTAGGAGATTCTTCTTCTAACTCATCTACTACTCATTCTACTGCTGCTACTACGGATTGCAACGGGAGAATCGTGAATCATTTTGGTATTCCTGTGAATCCAAATACTAATGCAAGTTTTGGTGCTTTGGGACTTTCAAGGAATAATTTCATCAGTTCGAAATATTCATCGAATACAACCTCCAAGGTTGGCAATTGTGTGCATTATGAAAGAAAATGCAATATAGTTGCCCCATGCTGTCAACACATATATGGTTGTCGACTCTGCCATGATGAGCATACAGTGAATACATGTGGCCCCATGGATCGTTTTGCGGTGAAAGAAATTGTTTGCAAAGAATGCAACATGAGGCAACCAACATCGTAAGCTTCCAAATTCATCATGATATGTATATTTATAAATGTATTTATTGATATTCTTCTTTCTCACATGATTATCTTATTATGCTACATTCCATATTGATCGGGTTCTCAAGAAATGAATGTATCCAGTGTGGAATTACATTTGCTGAACATCATTGTGCTAAATGCAATATATGGATGTCACTGGCAAAAGAACCGTTTCATTGTGACAAATGTGGCTTCTGTCGTGTCGGCGGAGCCGAAAACTTCAAACATTGTGATATTTGCAATATGTGCATCTCCATATCCGTATTTGACAATCACAACTGTCTCAAGGATAAATACAAAAACAACTGCCCGGTATGCCGTGAAGATATGTTTTCCTCACGACAACCACCTCAAGATTTGCCCTGTGGACATGCAATTCATTCACATTGTTTTCGGAAATTATCTGGATTTGATTATCGATGTCCTATTTGTAAAAAGACGGCCATTAGTAAAGAATCCATGGCATCGGCCTGGTCGGCCAGGGCCAGCGATATAGCCATGCAGCCTATGCCACCGGATTTGGTACGGAAGGTTGCTATTAAATGCATCGATTGTGGCAAAAAGAATTCTAATTTAGATTGGCATTTTTTGGGCGTTCAATGTCCTGAATGTGCTAGTTTTAATACTATTGTTGAGGATAGTGGTACTAATAGCTCTACTACCTAAAAAAATGCTATATATAATCAATACAATAATTCTGATCTTGTTGTAAATATGAAAATTCTCTTCTTCTTCTATTTGAAGGAACATGCATCTAGCACAAATGCGATATAACAATTGGGAGATCCGTTTTGATCGACAGTTTCGAGAATCTAACAATTTTGTCCGTGAGTTCTAGATAATTAAGAAGATAGTCTTGCAACACCACTGGCATAACTAACACTGCTCTCATTTTCATATCGAATATGAGAACTCTGAGCATAACGCAGAAATTCCACATCCAATTTCTGAACTCCATTATCTCTATTGGCTTTCACAGAATTTAACCAAAGTGTGATTGGATATCGTCCACAAATGGTATTTCGTGTCTGTGTCAAATATTTAGAAAATGCTTTGGGATCCTGTGTACATATTTGATCCATTCCGATATTGTCTAACCATTGAATGTATTGAAATATATGCTTTGCTTTGGTGGAATCATAGGGTGAATATTGAAATCGGGATCCCCAATGACAAAAATCAGTGGTTATGATTGTGAATACATTGGGTTTGGCCAATATGGGGGCTAATATTTGACCACATTTCTCAGCCTGAGAAGGCGATAAAGATCCTACCATGATAGGTGTTATTGGTATCTCTTGGGGGGAAGGGTGAGATTCTCCACTGAAATGTTGACTATTATTATTTGCAGTGCTCAATGCTTGATAAATAAATGGATATTGCATCTCTCCTGAATGTTCACGTTCATCAACTTTTCGATCCATGGTACCAAAATATCCTGTTTTAAGCAGAATTTCACGAGTAATTGTATCCACTGTTAAATCTCCCAGCGGAGTACATAGATAATCTACTTCGGATATAGCACACCCATCCAATCGATATTGATGAGAGGGAAACAAAACAATAATCTGATCCACTTTTTTTTGTAAAAATGCTTCACGTAAGGCTGCATAGGCATATCCAGATGTTTCACCGGAATAATTATATCCCGCATGAGGAGCTACAATTGCTTTTGGAATTGCTTCGTCGCTCTCTAAGGGTTTATTGAATTCTTTATTCTTCCTTGTTGAGGAGGAAGATATACTTGGGATACCGTTTTGAAGTTCTTTCGAATCTACTGTGTAGGAATTGGAGAAAGATGATGATGAATTTTTGTCCATGCTTTGTTTTGCATCGGTTATATAATTTTCAAGAATATAATTGAGTTCTTTTGGATCACTTGTATACCAAGAACCGGAATGAGTCGCTCTACGTTTCGAAAGGAACCCCTCACGTTTTGATTTCTTATTTAGTTTATTGGATGATGGATTGCTGGAGGAGACAGAACCCATTCTTTGTCAATTTATGAATTATTTTATTAAGTTGTGTTAATCTAATGGGTAGGGGAAGATGGGAAAGATGATATAGTTGATCAAGGATGTCGATTTGTTTTTTACAAGAGAAGTTATGTTACGATTGACAAGTGTTCTGCTGATTTCAAGACTGCTGATGAAAAGAATTTTTGCTGAAAGAAGATACGAATTTTGAGGGACATAATTCTACAGAAAGATTTCATCATTGACGGACTTGACATCATGAATTCCTTTTTTGTCTTGATTCTCATCTCAAAAACGTGAATAAAGTTGGTCGATATTTTATTCTGCAGAGACGTACGTACGGTAAGTGCAGATTCAAGTATGATTGTAAAGAGTAAATCTCGTTCTTGCGCATTGTACGAATAAATATACGAATGAGAATGATGACAATTGGAGTTGCCAGTTTACTAAGAGGTCCTTTTGTACCCTTTTATATCCTTTTTGTACCTGAGTAACCGTTTTGCCAATTTTTAAATGACATTGTTTCCAACATCTATTTATTTTCTTCCTAAGTATTTCCGTTGCACATATTGACCTTGATTATATCTAGGGTTATTTTTCCTTTGACTCAAATCAAATTTTACAAAAGATAGAATAAACGAATTGATCATTTTTTTCGTGCCTACCGTTACAGGAATCACCGGATCACGACCTTTCATTCACCTGCTGCCCATTTGAGATATTCTACTTCTGTAAACAGAGCCTTCGTAAAGTTGATGATAACGAATTATGAAGTTTAATATTCCTAGTAATGTTGACCTGGAGAGTGAAGATGCTATCAAGAAAATTGTTTTGCAAATGAAAGAAGCAGCTCGTAACAACTCACATGCTAAAAACAAACTAATGTCCTCAAAGAAGAGGGTCGATAGCCTCAACAATGCTTTTGATGCAAAATACCATCGGAAATCTCCTGCTTTGCCTAATGGTGATAGCTTCGGCATTAGTAATAAATTAGATGTTAAGAAAACGAAATCCTCCCGTCGTAATCGTCGGATCCCTACAAGAATTCACCATAACATTGAAACGAACGTCGAAGCTGATGATGTTTCTGATCTAAGCATTGACTCTAATTACCACCACATTTGCACACAAGATGAAGCTAAAAAATGCGACAATATAGATGATTTGGATATTGCACCCAATCACTTTTTCGTTGGTGGAAAAGACGTTCATTTTTATTTGAAACAGCTTAGAACAGGATATCGCTCTACTGATTTGCCCATAAAACCTACAAGTTCATCACAAAACATAAAGGCAATGCGAAGGAGATGTCCAGTCGAGGACGAGAAAAAAGATGAAGAGGAATATTACCGCGATCCAACAGCATCATCAGGGGCATTAACTCACCACGAAAGTTTGGATATCATGAGGAGAGAAAATGATAGAGATTATAAACGACTCCAAGAAAAGCTCAAAAAATTGGAAAAATATCACACACTTGTACAAATGATATGAGAATTTGAGTGATATTCCTATTTGCTATGATTCTTTTTTATAAAACATGAAATTTTTAATGGTCTAACGATTAGACCATGTACGACGTGTAATTAATGAAAGTAAATGTAATAAATGTTCGAGTGTTTGATAATTTCTTGGACTTTTTTATTGGCATCAACATTTTTTGACGAAGAGTAATGAAATATTTTCAACACTATTACTTTCTTTATGACGACAAATAGAGAGTGAAATTGTAACAAATCATGAAGCATCGCTGTTGTACATTTCCTCGTTCAAATTGTCGTCGCAGCAAATTGTCAATCATGATCGAACTTATTTACCTTATATTCATATGCTTGCTGTATATGAATGACACTCTCTGGTTCGAAATAAATATTAAAGAATTTCAATTTTTCTTCCGATTATATTGAGAACGATAAAGATTTTTTAAATGTTAGTTTTATGTACATAATTCAATAGAATTTGTGTGAAAGGTGCCCGAAAAAAGTAATAATAGTAGGTTTCACTGTTTCTGTAATTTAAACCATAGATTAAGGAGATGAATTTGTCTCCTGATCAAGATGGCAGCAAGGAGTAAACCATCCATAGGGTTCTTCATCTTTCGTCTGTCTTTTTGATTGGATATTACATGCTGGGTTGCTTGTAGTAGCTACAGTCATGTACTTTTTCTTATCGGGTGAGACAGGGTCGTCTACCGCAACCCACTGAAATCCAATGATTGGGAAAAATAAAACAGTCTCTTTATCTGAGCTTGCAGGCTCTGTGCTCTTAATTGAAGCAAAACCATTCTCGTACGCACTTTGATGAGATGGTGCGTTGAATAATTTTGCTATAAACGATCTTGCGGCTGATAAGTTTTTCTTTACAGGTTCAGAATTTTCGGAAGGTAGTGGCTTCTGATCAGGTGGGGCATGTGAAGCTGCAACCAACTGAGACCCTTGAGCGGGAACTAGGTTCTTGCGAGTTGACGGGGCATAAAAGGGTTTAGAACAGGTTGTGAAACTTCCTAATTGTTTACATGAATGAGTGGAAAAAGATGCAGCAAGTCTGCATGTAAAGAATGCGAATATAAATGAGTGAAAAAGTCTGTGCAAATTCATCTTTCTGTTGCTATTGCTATTGCTACTGATATTGCAACTGTTCCAAACTATAATGTTGAAACTTTTGATGTTTGATTTGTGTTCTTTTGTTGGACGTTCTGTTTCACAGAATCTGACTGTAAAGATATGTATCGTGACGTCTTCATTTTCTTTTCTGTAGGTCTTCATGATAGTAATTCTTTTTCTTTGCATAGTATGTTTACTAAGTAAAGTCACACTATGTATTACATTTTTAGAGCAAAAATCAGAGTTTTTGATTGATCAGTGAAAACGAGATCTCTTTTGACTGAATATCAAAAGTTACACTATAAGTTCTACAATATGACGTACGCATGTTTTCGTTTAAACTTGGTTTTTACATCAATCCGGATGAAAATGCAAATACAAACAAAACGGTAGCTTTTGCGCTCAGAGAGATCTCCTTCAGGCGAATAGTTTACTTTCGAGCAAAATGATTCGTATTAAGAATATTTGTAAAAGATGGATTTTGGATTTTCTCCATTACATCTGAATGATGAAATTCAACATCGCAATAACATACCGAGATGATTTTTTGGGAGGGCTCTTATTTTATAATTGGATCTAGCTCATTTCTCATTTTCACAGAGAACAAATATATTCCAAACTTTATTGTGAAACATGTTTGCCAATGATTTTGGGATTTTTTTTAAAGTTTAATTTACGCTTCCAGAAATCTTATCATAAAATCATAGTGAACAAATACGTCCTCTATTATGAAGTCTAACACATGAGAAATCTCTTAAACTTATCTACTCTTTCATTTTTTTTTAAATTTTTGTTCCACGCGTTCTTATAATTAATGAGTGACGTACTTAATTGAAATCTTAGGGTGTACCAAAGAGTCAGAAAATAAATGAGAAAATATTTTCTTTTATATTCACTTTCAAACCTTCACTGCATCTTCCACGAAGCAAACAAAGCACTCAATATGATGCTCAGATCTCTTACTCTATGCACTCTTTTAGCTGCATCTTCGGCCTTTCTTGCACCCCAAAGTGCCCAACGCACTTTCCTTGCAAAACCTGCTTCTCAAACTGCTCTTAATGTAGCTATTGATACTTCAGACATTAAGAATGGTCTAACCATCGAATTAAATGGAGAACCATACAAGGTTCTCAATTTCTCCATCATGAAACAAGCTCGTGGAGCAGCTAAGACAACTATCAAATTCAAGAATTTAATCAAAGGAACAACTATTGAAAATACTTACAGGAGTGGGGAAAAATTCGAAACTGCACAAATTGAGAAGTCTGAAGCTCAATACACGTATAAAGATGAGGTGCGTATAATCAAAACATGTATCCAATTTTAGAATAGACATCTCCTTTTGCAAGTTTGGTTCTTAACCTATTGAGACAATACTTTTTAATCCTTCGTTTGAAATTATCGATATGTAGAATGGCAACTACATGTTTATGGACATGGAGACTTTTGAGGAATCAATGATTGAAGCTAGTGTTGTAGTAGACACAAAAAAATGGCTTTCTGAAGGTATGGAATGTACATTGGTATCTTTCAAAGAAAGAGTGATTGAAGTAGTTGTACCAAAAACGATGGAATTTGAAGTTGTAGAAACTGAACCAAATGTAAAGGGAAACACATCTTCAGCTCACACAAAACCAGCAACTTTAGACTGCGGTGCAGTTGTAACTGTTCCAGGATTCATCAAACAAGGGGAGAGAATTAAGGTTGATACTGAGAAAGGAGATTACATGGAACGTGCCTAAATTGGAATAAATGATAGTATAAGCAAAAAAATTGGGTCCAAATCAAAGTAATTATTGAGCTTGATATGCAAGCGAAGTTATGATCACGGATTCAATTCAAAAGAGACTACAATATCCCACAACCTGGTCAAAAAAGCATCGCAATAATTTTATATTTTTAAAAATAATTATAGAAATTAGAATTTAGTTTCTTTTATATCATGCCATAGTAAAGTTTTTATTCGCCCATCCATGCGGTTGTTCGGAAATCAGATCCTGGATAAATAGTGTTTTCAGCTCCTAATTCCTCTTCAATCCTCAACAATTGATTGTATTTAGCAAGACGCTCACTTCTGCATGGTGCCCCAGTCTTGATCTGTCCAGTACATAGACCAACAGCTAAGTCAGCAATGTAAGTATCCTCGGTTTCACCACTTCTGTGACTTGTCATAACACCCCATCCTGCTTTCTTGGCCATTGTAACAGCAGCAATACTTTCTGTAATAGATCCGATTTGGTTTACCTTAAGCAGAAGACAAGTGCAAGCTTTCTCATCAACAGCACGTTTGATTTTTTCAATGTTTGTTACGGTCAAATCGTCCCCAACAACTTGAAAAGCTTCTCCATTCTTTTCAGTAAATTTCCCCCAATTAGTCCAATCATCCTCATCGAAAGGATCTTCAACGGTGACAATAGGATAGTCAGCAGCTAGACTTTGGTAAAGCTCCCCAAGTGCATCTCCTGAAATTACATTTCCATCATACTTGAAGTCAAGATCGTAAGCATCTTCGTCCTTTACCTTGAATTCACTAGCAGCAACATCAAGACCAATAGAGCATTTTCCATCATATCCGGCTTTTTTCACAGCCTCCATGATAAGTTCACAACCCTCTCTGTTATCGCAGGGGGGTGCAAATCCACCTTCATCACCGATCAAAGTGGCATCACCTCCAAATTTGGACTTGATGATTTTTCCAAGAGTATGGTAAACTTCACACCCGATTTGCATAGCTTCTTTAAAATCAGTTGCTCCGGTTGGAATAACAAAGTATTCCTGGAATGCTAGTTTGTTACCTGCATGTGATCCTCCATTAATAACATTAAAGCAGGGAACAGGCATAGTATATTTTTCCTCTTTATTACCAGCGAGGTCGGCGTAATGAGCATAAAGTGGTACACCCTTTGCAGCAGCTCCTGCCTATTCATGAATAAATTGATTTCATTGATTTTTAGAATAAATAGAAAAGGAAAAAACTATATTGCATAGAACAACATCAAAATTATCTTTAATTTCCAGACATAAAATCTTACCTTAGAAACAGCTAGAGAAATTCCAAGAATGGCGTTGGCCCCCATGTTGTTCTTGTTAGGAGTACCATCAATATCCAACATAACCTTATCAACTGCGTTTTGGTCAGTTGGGTCCATTCCAATAACAGCTGGTCCCAAAATTTTGTCAACATTTTCAACAGCTTTTAGCACTCCTTTTCCTAAGTACCTGTCACCACCGTCGCGAAGCTCACATGCTTCATAGGCTCCAGTAGACGCTCCAGACGGAACAGAAGCACGGAAAAGGCCATCATCAGTAGTGATTTCAACCTAAAACAAACATAAAGTCATGTTAAGCGAGGATTGAGATTCATACATTTCCTATGGTGTTTTGAAAAAGAATATTGGTAGATGATTCAAATATGAGAATTTTTCGCACATACCTCAACTGTTGGATTACCTCTTGAGTCGAGGATTTCTCTTGCTTTTACTTTAGAAATTGCAGACATGTCTAATGAGCTTGGTGATTTGGCAGTTACGCGAGTTCCAAAAGTCTTTCCAAGTGGCGCAATGTTGAAAGCAGATGCACTTCCTAAAAAGTGTTAAACATAAAGGATAAATGAAGGATGGAAAAAGGTTTAGAATTTTGTCTTGGATGAAAACAATTTACATGATGTGCAGTTTTGTCGGATTCTTTTCTTGCATTATTTAATCCTTACCTAAAAGGAGACAGGCAAGCACTGTTGTGGAAAATTTGGGCATAATGAAATGATTTTTAAAGTTTAATGAACAATTGTGATATGAGTTGCAAAGAAAGATGTCATCCTATCCGACAACATTTATTTTGCCTACGTACTTGACTGGTAGTATCCTATCCTGTTCAATAAAGATAACATACTTTGCGTTCATACAATCCTATATACGAGGGAAACCTCTGTAGGACCCTATATAGGTATCTTTTACAATGCATAATGAATCTCCACGAAACAATTGTACATATTGAATCTACATGCATACAATAACTATACTAATCAAACAATTTTTGTATTTGCATGAAAATATATTTCAGAAACTCTAATTTACGCGTGTAGGGTGCTCGAAAGTACGGGAGTATCAAGGGTTCTGCTTCACTTTCTTCGAATGCTTCATTTGTCACCCATCAACCATTTGAGTTTGGATTCCAACGAGGAGATATTAGAAGAAATAGAATCGAGACAATAGCGAATCCCACCTCCTATACTAAAGTCATTTGGTGTTATGAGTGTTCCACTTGGACAAAATTGAGAATACTTTACCTCATCATGAGTAGAAACGCCTTATTTGGACAGTACCGTATGTAACTATATACCTTTACTTTTTCTGAAATCATTCATGCATCATCGGAAAGTTGCCTAAATAAAAATGAGAAAATCGAAGAATCATCACATCAAAATAAGATCTTCCAGATGTACATTGAGATTTTCCATACTCATTTTTACATCAATAGTCACTAAGTAATTACTTTATTGGTATCCTACGAACGGTTACGTATGCTCCTTTGATGAATAGCCCCGTGTAAAGTTTAGATTTGTTCGACAGCAGATCGTAATATGATGGCACTGGATACAAAAGAGTTTTTTGTTTATTTTCATTGAAAGGACAACCAATGAATCTTATGCTGCTGATTCTTGAAAATATTGGCACAAAATCCACATTCCACTTGTCTACTCTTTAAACTCAATAGTATAAGTATCAACAAAAACAACCGTACTTCTATAATGATTTTCGTTCAAGATTTTGATATCATACATCAATTCTTCACTTTTCAAATGTATGGGTTAAATTTACTGCATGAGTTGATGAAATGATTTGGCATGAAAAAAATCTTCATAAAATTTCGTTTCATTTATTTTCCGTTCATAATTAAAAGAGCTAATTTTAACAGTGCATATTCAAAATCTTCATCATGATATTCTCGACAAACCTAACTTTGAAGAAATACCTTTGATATTTCCTTGTCTTCCTATTTTATGATGAAACCATGACTACGTATAACAACAAAAAGTATAGATATATTTGATCAATAAATCAGATATTGCAAAATTTAATGTACAAATTCAATTGGAACAAAAAAATTACCATCTAATAAGATTTCCTACATGATGTTACTTTGCATTCTTTCACTTCCATCGTCGATTAGTAAGAAATGTGCATAAAATAAGATCTTACTGATTTGCTTCAAAATTTTTAATTGCGAATGAACTACCACATCCACAGGCAGTTTCACTCATTGGATTATCTACAATTTGGAATCCACTACGTATCATTTCTGAAACATAATCTACGGTAGCCCCCTGCATCATCTCAAGTGAATCTTTATCCACAACAACGCTTGTTTCTCCTACAGGAAATAACACATCCTCATCAGGATCTATAGCTTCTTCTTCATGAGTTACGATTTCAAATTGATATTGAAATCCAGAACAACCTCCTGCATCAACAAAGATTCGGAGATACAGAGAAGATGGTGGAATCTTTTTGCCCTTGGCAATTTGATGGATTCTATTTGTACAAGCAGGAGTTATAACGAAATTTTCGGTGCTGTTGGAAGTTTTTGTTTCTATAGGATTGCTGCTTGTAGATTTGTCAGTTGGTGTTTTTTGTGGAGGTACACTAATATTGTCGTTGGTAGATGACTTTGTTATTGTGACTATCTGCCGTGAAACGTCTTGATGGATTCCATGTCTAGATACGCTTGATAATGTGATTGGTTTTAAGTTTGTTTGCATTGCAATTGCCTGATATGACATACTACGTTCTTGGGATACAACCTTCGGAACTTCAGGTTTAGACCTCCTTGTACTATTGAGCACGTTGCGTGCAAATGAATTTTGGTAAAGCCGGACTAATCTCATGTTAAACTATCATGTAACACAACAAAATTGAAGTTGACTTTGATTTTGATTCTTTCGAAGGACTTGTGAAGGTTGACGAATGAGAACAGTTATCTGCTGTCTTCCTTGCTCTTCTTTCGTTAATTAATTTACAAGTTGCTGAAGAATCAAAGTCTAATTAATAAGAATAACAAAATAAGAATATTAAGAAGTCTCAGAAATTCATTCGTCATGATGACGTGGAAAATATAATATAAGTGAAAATGAAAATAAAAATAAATAATTAATAAAAGGTAAACTTCCCGAGAGAGACGTAGCTTTGTTTTTGTATTCCTCCTAAGTCTTACGGGAGTAAATTATATGGTGTCATCTGCTGTCCATTCTGCTGATCGTAGTTTCTTGTCCATACGTCTCGATTTCCTTGAAAGTGAAGAGTTCGATCCTGTTGATATGCCACTACCTTGATATCAACATTCATAAACTCAATTTACAAGATTTATCATCTAGATACAGACCTGTAGTTGCATTTTCTTGTTCTATCACGAATAGGAAGAATGTTTTCAACTCACAATTCCGAAAAGACATGTGTCAATTTCTGAATCATGGTGGTACAAAGAATGAAGAATGGAATTGTTTTACCTCCACAAGAATCAAAGAAAATATTCATCCGTTTCTAGCTAGTACAGCCATTTCCATCATAAATTAAAGTGCGGTCTCTGATCAATAATAAACAAAAAAATAGTACTCTTTTCAATATGAAAGGTGTTCAATTTCGATATAGGTGAGTGAATTTTCTCCATTTTTTAAAGTCGACAGCAGTTAATATCGTTAAAAATCAAAAACGCGATCGCATGGTGAAAGCCACGTTTAGATAAATAATTCTGTTTTCTAAAGGAGAATATAGCCATGCAAAATTATAAGTGTTTGCTTTGGTCAGTTATTTGTATTTTAACTTGACCCGCAACTAAATCTGTATGTTTCATGCACACTTTTGATTGTACAAAGTATCACAACAACTTTTTTTCATTGCTTTCTGATTATATACTTATCCAATTTAAACGACTCACGTAACAAATTCCTGGTGCATTTTTTCAATTCATCTTTGTTGAAGAAAATGGACAAGATTAGAATTTTCAGAAATGGACCAAAAGGATGATAAGGTATTATTACAACAGCACTCAGATATAGTATGATGCATTTTAAGATATTTCCTTGAATTTATTATCCTCCAAAATAAGATGTTAT
>Ga0209092_10000915_pt1 | contig 29884 bp, 29 predicted proteins | sample FraStrMetagenome_FD_187446 | JGI IMG/M metagenome (GOLD analysis project Ga0209092, IMG submission 187446) | Marine eukaryotic phytoplankton communities from Arctic Ocean - Fram Strait ARC3M Metagenome (SPAdes) (version 2) | ecosystem: Environmental > Aquatic > Marine > Oceanic | place: Fram...
TGAAGAGGTTGCAGAAACTATGAGAAATGCATCACCTGCAAAACGTTTCGCAAAACCAGAAGAAATTGCGAATGCTATAGTCTTTTTAACAAGCGGAAAAGCTAGTTTTATTAACGGAATTAATGTTCCTGTAGATGGAGGAAGAACAAAATCGTTGTAAATAAAAATAGAACAAAGAAACAAGAGAAAAGAGTTTCGTTATTATAAGGATGAAATCTTGTATCTTGTCTCTGAATTCTAAAAATCTAAAGATATGAGCAATCTAGTACAACCTTTAAATTTTAAAAATTGGATTGATGAGCATCGACATTTATTAAAACCGCCAGTTGGTAATAAGCAGGTTTGGGATAATGGCGATTATATTGTAATGGTTGTTGGTGGTCCAAACAATCGAAAAGACTATCATTACAATGAAACTCCAGAATTTTTCTATCAAGTCGAAGGTGATATGATTTTGAAAATAATTGACAATAAAGGAGAGCAAATTGATGTAGAAATTAATGAAGGAGATATTTATTTATTACCACCAAAAGTACCACACTCTCCTCAAAGAAAAGAAAATACAGTTGGTTTGGTTATAGAATATCCGCGTTCTGAAGGAATGTTTGATGCCTTAGAATGGTATTGTGAGAATTGTGGAAACCCTCTATATAGAGAAGAGTTTGCCCTAGATAATATTGAAACAGATATGCCTGTGATTTTTAACAAGTATTATTCTAATACAAGTAAATGTACATGTACTAAATGCGGATTTTATATGGAGAGACCTAATAAAATTAAATAGGGGATTATTCCTACTTAGGTAGAAGCTTAAAAGAGATATTGAATTTTTAAAAAGTGCTGTTTTAAAGAACCATAGATAAGAAATGACAAAAAGAAAATTACGCATAAACGGACATTCACATTTGCTCCCTTACCCAGAAGAAATTCCTCAATTTATGAAGGAAAAAGAAATATTCTGGGTGGATGATGAGCGTAAACATATGTTGCAAAAAGGATGGAAACGTCCTGTAACTGACTCTAGTTTTTTCCTAGATGAAAAATTATTATGGATGGAAAAAAACAAAATTGATCATGCAGTGGTTTTAAACCTGTCTCAACTGTATGGAAATGGATTGCGCCTAGAAGAGATGAAGAAAGCATTGCGCTTTCAAAATGATTTTAATGCAAAAGTGCAACACAATCATCCAGATAAATTTACCTGTGGTTTTGTAGTTCATCCAGGTTTTATTCATGGAGCTTTATATGAGATAGAGCGTTGTGTAAAAGAGTTAGATTTAAAAGTTTTATGTCTTCCTACTCATTTTATGGATTCAATAGGTCAATGGCGTTGTGTTTTTGACAAAGAAAATGATCGAATTTTTGAGTTGGCCGATAAATATAAGTTAGCCATAGAAATTCATCCATATGACGGAGATAAAATGATTAAGTTAGAAAACACCAATTGGCGTTTTCATTTAATTTGGATGTTGGCTCAATGTGGAGACGCATATCATTTTTATACTTTAAACGGCATGCAAGAGCGTTTTCCCAATATCAGAACATGTTTTGCTCACGGTGGTCAATTGGCACAAATGAACTTAGGAAGAAGAATTCAAGGCTTTGATGGAAGACCTGATTTATTTGAAGGAAAAACGCATCCAAGAAAAGCCGTAGGTCATCCAAATATCTTCTTTGATACCTTGGTGCATGACACAGATTCCCTGAAATTAATGATTGAAAGGCAAGGTTCCAATCAAGTAATTATGGGCTTAGATGATCCATATCCGTTAGGGGAAATGGAAAGTGACGAACAATCTTCTTATCCAGGTAAAATATTAGATTTAGCAAAAGATAGAGAGATTATCAACCAAAAACAATACGATCAAATTTGGGAGTGTAATACATTGCAGTGGTTGTTTGGATCTGATGAAAACGCTAAACAAGATTTGATAAAGAAAATACTTCAATAAATAGTTAGAAGCAGATTGAATAGGCTATCCTAAAAATGCTACTAGAACTAATACCCATTATTTGGTGCATTGTTCTAGCACTTGTTTGGCTCTTTCAAGCATGAATTTCGGATAAAATTCTACTTTAATTTTTTCTTTTTTCCCCAATTTAATGGCGCGCTTAATTTCATCACAATACGGTTGTATCGGTTGCCCAAAGTATTTAGCCGTGCCCATTTTCCATTCTGCACTTCCTAAAATAACCCTTGGGTTGTTTGGAGAAATTGCCAATGCTTTTGCATATAATTGAGCATTTTTACCTGATAAAGTCATTCCATATTTTTGACCGTCAAAAGCAATATAAGCTGTATTTAATAAGGCTTGTGTAATTAAAATTTCGGGATTATTTTCTGAGTTTAATATAGCGTCATCTAAAAATTCTTGAGCTTTGGTTAATTTTGCTGTTAATGTTGTTTCCTCTTTCATTCCGAAACTTTCTAAAATTTCAACAGTAGCTGCATAATAGGATGGTAGCCATTTTGTTGGTTCTGCCTTAGAAATTCTTTCAAATAACTGAGAAGCTTCTGTCATTTTTCCCTGTTCCCAAAGCGAGAATGCTTTTTCCATTCCCATTTGATATTTAGATTGACTAGAAATTACTCCTGCAAATAATAATGTGATAATGAACATACATTTTTTCATTTTTATATTGTTTTAAGTTGTTGACTTTTAATAATTAAATATATAGTAAGGCTTACCCCAATCGATACTTAGCCACTAGCAATTAAATAATAAAATATTTTTCTAATAATTATTTTATAGTGATGGATAAAGTGATGTTTTTAGTCACAGTGAATTTTGCATCCTTGTATTTTGGGGGTCCCATAAATCCAGTTGCATTATTTGATATCCCTATAGGTTCTTTTGGGATTCCAAAAAAATTAGTGTCCATTTTTTTATTATCGTTGGCATCATGAAAAGCAGAAACAGCGTACTCTCCAGGCGGAATATCTTTCAAAATGATTGTTGTCTTTTTATCAACTATTTTACTAATATCTCCCTTAAATCGTTTCTTTAAAAAACTGTCTTTTGTATTATAAACAGCAACAAACAAACTTCCTTTGTCCGACTTCATTCCTTCAAAATTTATTGTAATGGTATGGCTCTCCTGAGCTGAAGAACAAAAGAGTCCACCAAAGATAAAAATTGCGTTTACAAGTAACTTTTTCATAATTTTTTTTATTGAGATCCAAATATCTGATGTTTTTTTTGTTTTAAAACAAAAATGATACCGAATTGTTGTTTTTTGGTGTTGTACTGTTGTTATATGAATAATTTCATTATGATATGATTCTTTTAGGTAATTGATAAGTTCATCTTTAGATTTCTCCTTTTATTTGCCTGAATATCAAGCATTATAAATTGTCTAGTTGGTTTGTTTTTTTGTTATCGCTAATAGTCCAAAAGAAACCTACAAAAAAGAATCTATCTGCATTTGGTATAATTGCTTGCCTATCGAATTTTCCTTGTGTGTTTGGTGTATCTTTGTAATTGTAGCCAAATACATTTTTTGTTCCTAAAACATTGTTTACAGAGAAATATAATATTTTTTGTTGATCAATTAAATATGCCCAATTTAAACTTAAAGAATTGTAGTTTTTAGTTTCATTATTTAAAAATCCAGCTTCATTAGGATTGGTAAAGTTTCTACCAGAAGCAAAATTATAACTAAATCCAATCTGACTTTTCCAATCTTCTACCCAATGTTTTGTAACCACAGATAGGTTGTGTCTAGAGGCAAATTTTGGTCTTGCAGCGCTTGGATAATTTTTGTATTCTCTCTCTGTGTCTAGATATGAATAAGAAACCCAATAATCTGTGTTTTTTATTTTACCATTTTGCCTCCAGAACACATCGACCCCTTTTGCATAACCGCTTCCATTATTGGTGAAGTTACTGGTAAATATTGGTCTACTACCATCATAGGTAACCAAGTCTTTGTAGTCTTTAATATAGGCTTCGATTCTAAAAATTTGACCTTGTTTAGTGCGTTGATAATTTGCTATTAAATGTGATGTGTTTTCTGCCTTAAAATCTTGACTGAATTTTAAATATTCGTTTTTTGGGTTTTGATAAAACTGACCGTAAGCTAAAGAGAATTGAGAGTTTTTTCCTGATTTATAAGCTAAAGAAAGTCTTGGTGAAATTGTAAATTCATTTAATAATTCTGAATGTTCTGCACGAATTCCGATTTTTGTAGCAAGGTTTTTAGAAAAGAATATATCAGTTTCTGCAAAAGAAGCAAAGATATTATTGTTAAATCCGTATTGAAATTTATTACGATTATTAGCAGTATAATCCTCATTAAAATTGGTCATAAAATATTCTGACCCAAAGCTAATTTTAAATCGATTAGAAAACTGTTTTTTTAGTTTCACTTTAAAGTGCATAGAGTTTTCGTTGTCAGTTACCAAATCGTTAATAATTTTTAGATTAGAATAATCATTAGTGAAACTCATACCTGTTTCTAATCTCCAATTGTCACCAAATTTATTCTTATAAGAAGTATTAAAATAAAGGTTTCTGTTTTTTAAACCAAAACGAAATCCCTCCACAAAATTAATATCATCTTGTATTAAATCGAAATCACTATAACTAAATGCTCCATACAATTTTAGCAAAGATTCATTTTTAAATTTATGTCTATATACCATTTCTCCACTCAATGCTTGAACTGGTTTTTTCCATATATTTCTATCTGGGAATGCTGCTTGATAAGGAGCTAAATTGATGTAAGATGTATTTACACTAAATGAATTATTACCCCAAATTTGTGTATTCCCAAAACCTAAACCTACAGTCATAAATGATATATCTGTTTTTTCTTCTAAAGGTTCATCAATTGTATTTAATTGTAAAACGCTCGATAATGCTTGTCCGTATTCAGCAGAATAGCCACCTGTTGAAAATGATATTCCTTTAAATAAAAACGGGGAAAATCGTCCGCGTGTTGGAATATTTCTTGCCGATGCAGCATAAGGTGTAAATACACGAATACCGTCTATAAAAATTTGTGTTTCTTCAGCTTCACCACCACGCACAAATAATCGGCCATCTTCATCTACAGTAGAAGTTCCTGGAAGTGTTTGTAAAGCTCCTATAACATCACCCAAAGCACTTGCCGTTGTAACAATGTCTAGTGGCTTTAAAACAGTGACTTTTGCTTTTTCTCCAGCTTCAAAAGTTCCTGCATTTATAACAACAGCATCTAAAGCATTCACGTCATCTCTTAATTGTATGTTTAAATTTTTGAAAGTTGAAATATTTGCAGTTTTTATATAGGTTTCAAATGATATAAAAGAGATGACAATTGTTTGTGTTTCTTTTTCTGATGTAGAGAAAGAGAATACTCCATTCTTGTTGGTAGAACCACCATCATAAGTGCCCTCTAAATAGATGTTAGCGCCATAAATTGGCTTGTTTTTTTTGTCAGTAACTTTTCCTGAAATTGTTGTTTGAGCAGATAATGAAATCTGGTAAATAGTAAATAGAAGAAATAATATATGTTTCATCAGTATTGAATTTTTGATGATACAAAGATGTGAGCTTCATATCTTCTAAAATAAAAAGAACAACCGAGTTGTAATTTTTAAATGATGAATTGTTTTTCCAGAATCTAAGTTGAGACACTCTCTTATATCCTATAGAGACTAATTTATAAAGAGGCAATGATACAAGAAAACTATTATTAAGTATGGTTTTCGTTTTGGAGTGACGGGGAAATAAGTCAATTACAATTAGATGTTTAATGGAAATAATTGATTAGAGAGTATTCATGTAGATTTCTATGATTTTTTATTTGAAACTTCTTTTTATTTCTTGTAGTTTTTTTTCAGAATTGATAAACTCTGTAATTACTTTTTCTCGCAAATCTTCTATTTCTAAATCAAAATAATGTGTCCATTTATTATCTTTAAATAAGAGAGTTATTTGTTTAATTCTCCTATTGGCCTCAGAAAATGTAAATAAATGATTTGTTGTGTTTTCTTTTTTAGGTTTGATTTTTACTATTTTTTTTATAAAATCAACATTAATAAAAAACATTTTTTCATTTGAGTTAATAGGATGAAAATCAGTCCAATTTGCAAAGCCAATACCTATTTGTTGGTTTTTATAATCTTCATTTGCGAGTAACTTCCATCTACAATTGGCAACTCTTCCCCAATGATTCGATTTTCTATACACACCCTCTTTCGTGTAAAAATAAATACTCTCAGATTTACTTTTATAATGTGTGTTTTTTGGGAATTCAAAATTATCAACTTGTTGAAATTCGCAAAATGTATGTTTAAAAAAATTGTTTTGACTATAAGTTTTCAAATGAAAGTGAATTAAATTAAAAAACGCAACCAAATTAATGATTGCGTTTTATTTTTTTAGTAATTAAATTACTTATTTTACTTCTTCGAAGTCTACATCTTCAACATTGTCTCCTTGCGCATCCGCTGCTTCAGGTTCTCCTTGTTGTGCTCCAGCATCTGCTCCAGCAGCTCCTTGTTCAGCAGCATACATTTCTTCTGATGCTACTTTCCAAGCTTCATTAATAGTTGCCATTGCAGTATCAATTAGTGCTAAATCTTTAGATTCATGCGCAGCTTTTAATTCAACTAAAGCAGCTTCAATTGGTCCTTTTTTATCATCAGATAATTTGTCGCCAAATTCAGTTAATTGCTTTTCTGTTTGAAAAATCATAGAATCTGCTTCATTAATTTTTTCTGCAGTTTCTTTTGCAGCTTTATCAGCATCAGCATTTTCTTCAGCTTCCTGTCTCATCTTAGCGATATCTTCTTCTGATAGACCAGAGGATGCTTCAATTCTAATTTCATGAGATTTATTTGTCCCCTTGTCTAAAGCAGAAACTTTAATAATACCATTTGCATCAATATCAAAAGTTACTTCTACTTGAGGTACACCTCTTTGTGCTGGAGGTAGTCCATCTAAATGGAAACGACCAATTGTATTATTATCTGCAGCCATTGCTCTCTCACCTTGTAAAACATGAATTTCTACGGATGGTTGATTGTCTACTGCGGTAGAAAATACTTGAGATTTTTTTGTTGGAATGGTTGTGTTTGCATCAATAAGTTTTGTGAAAACATTCCCCATAGTTTCAATTCCTAGAGATAAAGGCGTAACGTCTAATAATAATACATCTTTAACATCTCCAGATAATACTCCACCTTGAATTGCAGCTCCTAAAGCAACAACTTCATCAGGGTTTACACCTTTACTTGGTGCTTTTCCAAAGAATTTTTCAACAGCTTCTTGAACAGCAGGTATTCTAGTAGAACCACCAACTAAAACAACTTCATCAATATCACCAATTGTTAAATCTGCATTTTTTAAAGCAGTTTGACAAGGTTCTATTGTTCTTTTTATTAGATCATCAATTAGTTGTTCAAACTTTGCTCTTGATAATGTTCTTACCAAGTGTTTCGGTCCGCTTGCAGTTGCAGTAACATAAGGTAAGTTAATTTCTGTAGAAGCAGAAGAAGATAATTCTATCTTAGATTTTTCAGCAGCTTCTTTTAAACGTTGTAATGACATTGGGTCTTCACGCAAATCTAATCCTTCATCAGCTTTAAATTCTTCAGCTAACCAGTTGATTATTCTTTCATCAACATCATCACCACCTAAATGAGTATCTCCATCAGTTGCTAAAACCTCAAAGACACCATCTCCTAATTCTAATATTGAAACATCATGTGTTCCACCACCAAAATCAAAAACAACAATTTTTTTATCGTCATGAGATTTGTCTAATCCGTAAGCTAATGCAGCTGCAGTTGGTTCATTTATAATTCTTTTTACTTGTAAGCCTGCTATTTCTCCAGCTTCTTTAGTTGCTTGTCTTTGTGCATCGTTGAAGTATGCAGGAACTGTAATTACAGCTTCGCTAACATCTGTTCCTAAATAGTCTTCAGCAGTTTTTTTCATTTTCTGTAACACCATTGCAGAAATTTCTTGTGGCGTGTATAAACGACCATCAATATCTACTCTTGGTGTATCATTATCTCCTTTTACTACTTTATAAGGAACCCTTTTAGATTCTTTAGTAGATTCAGAAAACTTATTACCCATAAAACGTTTGATAGAATACACAGTTTTAGTTGGGTTAGTTACAGCTTGTCTTTTGGCTGGATCACCAATTTTACGTTCTCCACCTTCAACGAAAGCAACGATAGATGGTGTTGTTCTTTTTCCTTCAGAATTAGGAATTACAACTGGCTCATTTCCTTCCATTACAGAAACACAAGAGTTTGTTGTTCCTAGGTCAATTCCAATTATTTTACTCATAATATTTATTTTAATAATTTTAAATTCAATTTTACAATTTGTATTAGTCAAACGCTGTGCCAATAGTTTTTTGACTTTAAAATGTCAGTATTTCTTTAAAAACAATCATTATTGATGTGACATAATGACATTTTATGTGTCTTGCTATATTGAATAGAATCAATATTTGAAAAGCATTTTTATTTTCTTATATTTGGATTGTTCAATTCAATTAAATATATTTTTTAATAAATAAAAAACAAAATCATGAGTAAATTTGACGAGAAAGTAGCACAGTATTCTAAGTTTATGGACGATAAAGGTCTAAGTTATGACGCAGGCTTATTAAAAGCTGTAACCAAAGGCTTAGGACCATCTATTTATAAAAGAGATGCTGAAACTGTTTCTGGTTCTGATGCAAAAGAATTAGAAACGGTAAAAAAGAATTTTTTAATGAAAAAGTTGGGCTTAGAAGACGGACCTAGATTAGATGAAGCTATAGCAAAGGTAGTTGAAGCTATTGGAAAGTCTGAACGAACTAAGTATAGAGCTGTAGTTTACTATATGTTAGCTGTTGAATTTGGAAAGGAATCAGTTTATAATTAATAAAAAATATTTTTTTGATAAAGAATCTGACTCATTGAGTCAGATTCTTTTAGTTTATGCGATATTGAATTTAATTTTTGTAAGTAACTCAATGTGTTTACCTTTTTAAGGTGTTGAAAAGGTATAGTTTATAAAATTTCTCATACATTATTTCCCCCATACTTAAGATATACTATTTTTTCAACGACACTAAGATGAATGTATTTTGTATTAAATCTGAGAGTATAATTGCGATAAATGAAATGATAATAAACTTTTGATATTCTCCATAAATTAATTATACAAACTAATAATAATAGAGTTCTTAATCAGAAAAAGATATTTGTAAATAGTCTTAATGAAACTTTAAAATTTATTTTGCTTAAAAATATTGATTTACGAATTTCTAAAAAAAAAAGCCTAAAAGTCTTAAAAACTTTTAGGCTTTAACAACGAATTAAATGTTGTAAATATTATTAAAAAAGAAATATTATGCGTTCTTTTTCTCTGAGCTTTGAACTGCTAAGTTGTAAACAACCAATCCAAAACCTATTTTATTTATAGCATCTCCAATGTTATAAATAACATCCATGCTTAAACCATTTATTGCGTCATACCAACCTGGAGTACCTGCCATATATCCTAAAGGATAAATTGCCCATCCAACTAATACAAACCAGCACAATGTTTTGTGAGCTTTTAAAACCTCACCTCCTGCTTTTACAGCTAATTTCTTTGCGCTTCCTAACCATATATCATATGCAATAACAAAATAAGCAATACCAGATATTAATCCCCATAACCAGGCATTAGGTCTGTCAACAGCTTCTCCTACGTAACCTGCTACCAACATGATAACTGATAAGAAAATTAATCGCCACATAAGAGATTTTTTAGCTCCTGCAACTTTTAAAATTAAGTAGAACTCTACACACATTAATGGAACTGTTAAAATCCAGTCAACGTATCTAAAGAAGGTTGGTGATTCCATATTAGAAGCCCAATAATCTCTCATGTACCAGTAATGTACTGCGGCAATAAAAGTAATTAGACCAGAAACTAAGAGAGAAGTTCTCCATTTTTTATCAAAACTATTCATTGATAAAAAGAAAAAGACAGCTGCAGCCATCATAGCCATGCAGCCAACAAAAAATGTAAATCCAACATAGTCGTCAGTTGCTATCTTAGCTACTGATAAAAAATTTGTCATTAAATTCATTAGTAAAAAATTTAAGTTAGTAAAAAATTAGTTTAATGTTTACTAGTAAACACTCAACGAAAATACAAAAAATATTATAAATTTGTAATATGAATACCATTAAAAAATATAATTATCAAAATCTCATGATTTTTGTTACATTTTTCTTATTGTGGGTTAGTGTTCAATTTGGAGAAGTGGTAGAAGATTATTTAGCATATATACTGGTAATATCAATTGGTATAATTCATGGTGCTAACGATTTATTAATTTTATCTACTAAAGAACAAAATAATAAAAGGTTAAAAAAAAATTTAATCATTTATATAGGTATTATTTTTCTTTGTATTTTAACTTATTTATACAGCTCTTTTGTGGCTATTCTCCTTTTTGTTTTGTTAAGTGCTTATCATTTTGGTGAGGAACATTTTGAGCAGAAAATTAATGTAAATCCCATATTCAATTTAGTCTATTTTTCAGTTTATGGATTGTTAATTTTTTCTCTACTGTTCTACCAATCACTCATGGATGTAGATGCGATAATGATTGAACTTACAGGAAAGAGTTTTACAAAACTCCAAATAGAATTATCTTTATTATCTAGTTCTATTTTATTGTTTTTAGGAAGTTTATATTTAATAATAATCCAAAAATATGATTTAAACTTATTTGTAAGAGAGTTCTTTTATTTAGTTCTACTTTTTCTAGTATTTAAAACATCCTCTCTGGTATTAGGTTTTGCCATTTATTTTATTTTTTGGCACTCTATTCCGTCTATCATTCACCAAATAGAATTTATTTCAGGAAATTTAAATAGGAAAAATATTTTCTCTTACATTAAAAAAGCAATGATTTACTGGGCAATTAGTATTTTTAGTCTGATAATTTTATACAAATTAGTTCCACAGTTAGAACTTTTTGCTACAGTAGTTTTTGTTATTTTATTTGCAGTCACAGCACCGCATACTTGGGTGATGTATAAAATGAAAAATTGATTTGGTTTTTGATTTTATTCACGGAAAGGTGTTGAGTTCGAAAAAGTTGATTTTTATCTGGTAAATACCAGATTATTTTCAGCAGACAATTCTTCAGAAAATCGATATCTATCAATATTAAATCCTTTTAGTTCTTCAATAGTTTTAATATTATTATCAATAATATAACGCACCATTAAGCCTCTTGCCTTCTTTGCAAAGGTCATAATCATCTTATATTCTCCATTTTTGAAATCTTTGAAAACTGGTGTTATCATTGGAACTTTTAAAATTTTTTTGGGTATCACTTTAAAATATTCTGAACTTGCTAGATTAATTAGTAATTCTCCTTCCTCTAATTCTTCATTTAAAGATTCTGCTAATGTAGTATCCCAAAATTTATAAAGGTTGTCTTTTTTTTCAACTTTTAACCTTGTGCCCATTTCTAATCTGTAAGGCTGAATTAAATCTAAAGGTTTTAAAATACCATATAAACCAGATAAAATCCTCAAACGATCTTGTAGTAATGGTAGTTTTTTGTCTTCTAAAGACTTTACATCGATTCCTCTAAAAACTTCACCATTAAATGAGTAAATAGCTTGTCTGGAGTTTTCTGAAGTAAAGGGTGTTTCCCAAGTTTGATTTCGCTCATAATTCAAAGAGGCTAGGTTGTCAGAAATTTTCATTAATTCTGACAACTCTTTTCTTGATAGCTGCTTAAGCTTTTTATTTAAGATTTCTGATTGCTTTAAAAAGCGTGGCTTAGTGAATAAGTTTGTTTCTATTTTAGTTTCAAAATCTAAAGATTTTGCTGGAGATATAATTACTTTCATTTGATAAAATTGAAGTATTTAAATTTAAAAGTATAAATATACAAATGATTGAAAGAATTTTCAAATCAAAAAATAAGTTATAAACTTCTATCGCATTATAAATATTTAAAAGATAGTTTTAAGACTAATTTTTAAAAGCTTATTATTTAGATTTCTTTAAGGTCTATAAATCCATTAGCATTATTGAAGCTAATTAAATTTCTTCTTTAGAGTTTTCAGAATAGGTTCTCCACTTTTCTAAACAAGCAGTTATATCTTTTGGCATTTCAGAGTTAAACTGCATAAATTCCCCTGTTGTGGGGTGTGTAAAACCTAGGGTTTTTGCATGTAGTGCTTGCCTTGGTAACACTTTAAAGCAATTATGCACAAATTGTTTGTATTTAGTAAATGTAGTTCCTTTTAAAATATCATCTCCACCATAACGTTCATCATTAAATAGCGTATGGCCAATGTGTTTAAAGTGTGCTCTAATTTGATGGGTTCTGCCAGTTTCTAATTTACATTGAACAAGTGTAACATATGTTAATCTTTCTAAAACTTTGAAATGTGTAACCGCATGTTTACCAAAATCACCTTCCGGGAAAACATCCATTTGTAACCGATTTTTAAAACTACGTCCAATATTCCCTTCAATTCTACCTTCATCTTCATCTATATGGCCCCAAACTAAGGCATAATAAAGGCGCTCTGTAGTTCTATCAAAAAATTGTTTCGATAAATTTGCCATTGCAAATTCTGTTTTTGCTACAACTAACAAACCACTAGTATCTTTATCTATTCTGTGAACCAGACCAGGTCTTTCATTGGAGTTTGTAGGTAAGTTTTCTATGTGATAAATTAATCCATTTACTAAAGTTCCAGAATAATTTCCATGACCTGGGTGCACTACCATTCCCGCATTTTTGTTTACAACAATTACTGCATCATCTTCATACACAATATCAATTGGTAAATTTTCTGCAACCAATAGTTGTTCTGCTGGTGGGTATGCCAAAACGACCTTTACTTCATCATTTGGTTTTACTTTATAATTTGACTTTACAACCACATCATTTACCAAAATGTTTCCTGCTTTTGCTGCTTGCTGAATTTTGTTTCGAGTTGAGTTTTCTATAAAGTTCATTAAAAATTTATCCACACGCAGAGGATCTTGCCCTAAAGTAGCTGTAAATTTATAATGTTCATATAAATCATCATTTTCTATATCTTGAGGTTGGTTTTCTTGCAAAATTTATTTTTTTAGTTTACTATATTTTAGTCTAGATGACTAAATTCTTTAGATGCCTTTTCCATCACCTAAAACAAAATCTACAATAGAATTTAGTGGTAATTTATCTCCTTGATTTAAAATATCTCCTTTAAACCGCAAACCTCTTACAACATCTTTACCTATATCATTAACATATGTGAACTTTGTGCCAATATTTAATCCAATAGCTCTTAATTGAGAAGATGCTTGTCTTTTTGTGCGTCCGTTTAAATCTGGAATAGTAACATCCCTATATTTGGAAGGGTTTAGAGTTAGGTATATTTTACGTTTTTCTTTTACAAAGTCTTCTTTTTCAGGTGTTTGTTCTATGACAGATCTCTTTGGGTAATTTGGATTATAACTAGCAGAATCTATCACTATAAAGTCTAAATTTAATTCATTTAGTTTTTGTTTTACTTCTTTAAGAGACATTTTATGTAAATCAGGAACTTGTATTTTTTGATTGTGATTTGTGGAAAATCCTAACCAAAATTTCAATAAGAAAATAAAAGCGATTAAACCAATTAACGCAATAGCAATTTGTTTAAAAAACGATTTACTTTTTATAAATTGAATAATACTCATTTTTTAATTTTTTGATGATACAAATATATAAAAACCAAACGTTAGAGTTTCTATTTATATTTTGATAAATTTGTTTTAAACTTTCTGATAATAATGAAAAAAAATATTGCCATAATTATGGGCGGGTATTCGTCTGAAATAGAAATCTCTTTAAAAAGCGGAAATATAGTTTATAAATATCTAGATAAAAAAAAGTATAATGCTTACAGAGTATCTGTTTTAAAGGAAAAATGGGTTGCTTTAGATGAATTCGATAATGAAATTCCTATAAACAAAAACGATTTTTCTTTTTTACTTAATGGCAAAACTATTAACTTTCATTGTGTCTTTAATGCAATTCATGGAGACCCCGGAGAGAACGGAGTCATTTTGGCATATTTTGACCTAATAGGTTTAAAATATACTTCTGCACTATCTTATCAATCGGCATTAACATTTAACAAAAGAGATACATTAAGTGTTTTAAAAGACTACGGAATTAAAGTTGCAGATTCTTTCTATTTAAACAAAGGAGATGAAATTAATTCAAACAAAATTTTAGATAAAATTGGTTTACCATGTTTTGTGAAACCTAATAAAGCAGGTTCTAGTTTTGGTATTTCTAAAGTATATTCCTTAGATAAACTACTACCCGCAATACATAAGGCTTTTATTGAGGACTCAGAGATCTTGATAGAATCTTTTTTGGACGGAACAGAAGTCTCAGTTGGTGTTATTCAGTTTAAAGGAGAAGCTAAAGTTCTTCCAATCACAGAAATTGTTACAGAAAATGATTTCTTTGACTATGAAGCAAAATATGAAGGTAAATCTAAAGAAATTACACCAGCTAGGATTTCTCTAGAGGAGCAGAGTAAAGTTGAAAAAGTTGCAAAAAAAGTATATAAAATTTTAAATATGTCAGGTTTTTCTCGTTCAGAATTTATACTGGTCAATCACGTACCGTATTTCTTGGAAATAAATACAGTTCCTGGCTTAACTGAAGAGAGTATTTTGCCCCAACAAGCAAAAGTAGCAGGGATTTCATTAAAAGAACTATTCGATAATGTAATTGTTAGTTCTCTAAGTAATTCCAAATAAATGAATTTAAAGACTCTAATTTTAAGATAATGTTTTATTTTTATAAAATTATTATAAAGTATACATACATATACAGTAAAATAACGACAAATGAAAAGAGCAATTTTTCCAGGGTCTTTTGATCCGATTACTTCTGGTCATCATGACGTTATCATGCGTGGAGTAACATTATTTGATGAGCTAATTATCGCTATTGGTATAAATTCTGATAAAAAGTACATGTTTTCTCTAGAAGAGCGTAAGAAATTTATTGAAGATTCTTTCAAAGGCAATTCAAAGGTAAAAGTGATAACTTATAAAGGGCTTACAGTAAATTTTTGTCAAAAAAATAATATAGACTTTATTTTAAGAGGACTAAGAAATCCTGCTGATTTTGAATTTGAAAAAGCGATAGCGCACACAAATAGAGATTTAGCACCAATAGAAACTGTGTTTTTACTAACAGCAGCAAATACATCCTATATTTCATCATCAATTGTGAGAGACGTAATTAGAAATAATGGAGATTATACCAAATTAGTTCCAAAAACAGTTAGAGTAACAAACCCCTAAGTTAATAAAATGAAAAAATTAGTGCTTATTGCAATCATTGGATTGATTTCATGTTCTAGCTTTTCTCAATCTAATTTATTCTATAAAGTAGGAGATACTCTATACTATAGTAACAACAGAGTTACTTTGTTAAAAACCAATACTTTTGTTATAATAAAAGAAACAAACGTTGCTAGAAATAGTAACAGTTTTAAAGTTGAAAAATTTCTAATGAATACCAAAACAGATTTATATGTTTTAGATTCAAAGTTCACAACAAATGGACTACAAAAGTTAATATCAAATGGAATTTATACATCTTACCATAAAAACGGTGAAAAATCAACTCAAGGGCCAACAGTCAATGGAAGGATAGGTGATGGTGTATGGACCTATTGGTATGAAAATGGTGAAAAAAGATCAGAAGAAAAGCTGTCTAAAGAAACTTTTTTTAGTGATAAGAAAGTATCTTTAACTATTAATTTTTGGGATGAAAATGGAGTTCAAACAGTAGAAAATGGTAATGGTTTTGCTCAATACGTCTCAATAGGGGACGGTTTTGTTCACAAGGGAGGTTATAAAGATGGATTAAAAACCTCTGTTTGGACTGCTTTTGACGGAGAGATAAAAATATACGAAGAAACATACAAGAAAGGAAAAATATTATCAGGCACTAGTTGGAATACAAAAAAAGAATCTTTCAACTATAAAGAAGTATTTACAAAAGCATTCTATAAAAGAGAAGGGAATGGAAATGTGAGAAAATTTGTATCAAGAAAGTTTAAATCCAACTCATATGGAACTAGAGGTAGTGTTTTTGTTACTTTTTTAGTTAGTAAATTTGGTGATGTTAGTGATGTAAATATTGTAAGAGGTATATCACCAGAGTATAATTCTGAAGTAAAAAGTATACTCTCTACAATGACTGGTTGGACACCAGCTAAAAAAAGAGGACAAATTATGGAGTCTACTTATTCATTAAGTTTAAACTTTAAAGACTAATAGAATTATATTTTTTAGATGAAAAGAATTCTTTCTTTATTGTTTGTTTGTGTTTTTTTTTCTTGTCAAAATTCAACGGAAAAAGAAGTTACAGATTTTACAACCTTGTTTGAAAAATCTAATGGAACAGAAACTCCAGAATACAAAGATATAATTTGCTATTATCAAGATTTAGCAGATGAGTACTCAGAAATTTCTTTATTTACTTTCGGAGAAACGGACTCTGGGAAACCTCTTCACTTGGTTGTTTACAATCAGGGTAAACCTCTTCCTATTTCCGAAATAAAAAATGGAACTAAAAATAGAATTCTAATCAATAATGGAATTCACCCAGGAGAATCTGACGGAATTGACGCGTCTATGATGCTGCTTAGAAATATTGTTCAAAATGATTCACTTAAGAGAAGGTATAAAAATTCTTTAATAGCTATAATTCCTGTATATAATATTGGAGGATCTTTAAATAGAAACTCACACACAAGGGCAAATCAAAATGGACCAAAAGAATACGGTTTTAGAGGGAATGCTAGGAACTATGATTTAAATAGAGATTTTATAAAACAAGACACAAAAAATGCAGCAGCTTTTGCAGAAATTTTTCATGTTGTAAATCCAGATATTTTTATTGATAACCATGTTAGTAATGGAGCAGATTACCAATATGCGATCACACATTTATTTACGCAGCATAATAAATTAGGAGGAAGTTTAGGAGGTTTCTTGGAAACGAAGATGCGGCCAGATATAGAAAAGTCTTTAGAGAAAAAAGGAATAAATATCACTCCATATGTTAATGTTTGGGGAACGACGCCAGAAGCCGGGTTTTCTCAGTTTTTTGATTCACCAAGATATTCTACAGGATATACAACTTTATTCAATACTCTAGGGATGATGGTGGAAACACATATGTTAAAACCCTATAATATACGTGTTCAGCAAACCTATCAATTACTGTTTTCTACGATAGACTTTGCCGAACAAAATTCAGTAACAATCAAAGAATTAAGAAAAAAAGCTACGAATGAATTATTGGCTAAAAAAACATATCCAATTAAATTTAAAGTAGATTCTAATAACCCTTCAGAAATTCAATTTAAAGGGTATGAAGGCAAGTATATTCAGAGCAAAGTAACCACAGGGAAACGTTTGTTCTACGATACAACTAAACCATTTACAAAAAAAGTAGCATATTATAACAACTTTATTGCAACGAAAGGGATAGAAATCCCAAAAGCATATATTTTACAAAAAGGTTGGCATAAAATTATAAATAGGCTAGAAAATAATAGTATTGAGTTTACTTATTTTAAAAAGGATACTACAATTGATGTTGAGGTACATCATATTGATAATTTTGAAACACGCAAAACGCCTTATGAAGGTCATTATTTACACTACAATACCTCAGTAATAAAATCAATAGATTCTATTCAATTTAAAAAAGGAGATTTGTACATCCCAACAAATCAAAATGGAGTTCGTTATTTGTTAGAAACATTAGAAGCAGAAGCAATAGATTCATTCTTTAATTGGAATTTTTTCGATACAATTTTACAACAAAAAGAAGGGTATTCAGCATACGTTTTCGAGGATATTGCTGAAGAATTTTTATTAGAAAATCCATTAATAAAAAAAACTTTTGAAGATAAATTAAAGTCCGATAAGAATTTTGCAGACAATCAGGAAGCACAATTAAACTTTATATATAAGAAAACTCCTTATTATGAGAAAGCCCATCTACGTTTGCCTATTTTTAAGGTAAAATAGCTTTGTTTTTTTAATTAGTAAAATCATTTTCACTCCTTTTAAAATGTTGTAACTTGTTGCTTTTAAAAAAAATAAATACGTGAATTACTCTTTATCTATTAACGGAAAAAATCATGAAATAGAAGCTCAAAAGGACATGCCTTTATTGTGGGCAATTAGAGATATTATTGGTTTAACAGGTACAAAATTTGGCTGTGGTGTTAGTCAATGTGGAGCATGTTCTATACTAATAAATGGAAATCTTACAAGATCTTGTAGTATGCCTGTTTCCTATGGAATAGGAAAAGAAATATTTACCATAGAAGGAAGTTCTGAAAATTTGGAGTTTTTAAGGGAGTCTTGGAACGAAGGCAATGTGCCACAATGTGGGTATTGCCAGTCTGGGCAGTTAATTGCCGCTACTTCTTTATTAAATAAAAATGAAAACCCCACAGATCAAGATATAGATACTGCAATGAGTGGAAATATTTGTAGATGTGGAACTTATACTCGAATTAGAAAAGCCATTCATAGAGCTGTAGAATTAAAAAAGGAAGCGTAATGAGTGAAATAGGTCAAGTAAATCGTAGAGATTTTATAAAAATTTTTAGTTTGGCTTCTGGAGGTATTATTTTAGGTTGTAATGTGTCATCTGATAAAAAAGAATTTATTCCTCAAGTAGATGGAAGTTTCTCTCCAAACTTATTTGTACAATTACAAAAAGATGGAAATATAACTTTAATTGCTTCCCGTTCGGAAATGGGGCAAGGAATTAGAACCTCTTTAGCATCTGCAATTGCAGATGAGATGGAAGCTGATTGGAAATATATTACAGTAAAACAAGCCACTGGAGATGCTAAATATGGCAATCAAAACACAGATGGTTCGCGAAGTGTAAGAACATTGTTAGGGCCAATGCGAAAAATGGGCGCCACTGCAAAAGCAATATTAATTACTGCTGCTGCAAGAAAATGGAATGTTGCAGAAAGTGTTTGTAAAGCAGAAAATCACTTTATTATAAATACCAATAACAATGATAAAATTTTCTTTGGAGATTTGGTCGATGAAGCAGCTAAGGTTTCAATTCCAGCCGAAGAAACTGTTCCATTGAAAAAGATTGAAGACTTTAAGTACATAGGAAAAAAAATAAAAAGTGTCGATTTAAAAGATTTTACCCATGGAACAGCAACCTATGGAATAGATGTTAGAATTCCGAATTTGAAATTTGCTGCCATTGCTCGAAGTCCAGTAACTTTTGGTTCAGTCAAAAGTCTAGATGCTTCAGATGCAAAAAAAACATCCGGAGTAGAAGATGTATTTGAAATGCAACGCTTAGTTCCGCCGACAGGTCAATTTTTTGGAGCATTGGGAGGGGTTGCTGTTGTTGCAAATAATACATGGTCTGCTTTTCAAGGAAAACTAAATTTAAATATTGAGTGGAACTCTGGAGAAAATGAATCGTTCAACACGGACGATTTTACTAAAAAAATAACCGAACGGGTTCATCAAAAAGCAAAGGTAGTTCCTGGTAGTAAAGGAAGCGTTACATCTGCTTTTAAAGAAGCTGAAGCCACCATAGAAGCAACCTATCATGTTCCTTTTTTAGTGCATTCACCCATGGAAGTTCCCAATGCAACAGCTTGGTTTCAGGGGAATAAAATTGAGGTTTGGGCGCCAGTTCAAGATCCTCAAACAGCAAGAGCCGAAATTGCACATTTCTTTAAAATTCCATTAGAAAATATAACGATTCATGTTACTTTTTTAGGGGGTGGTTTTGGAAGGAAATCTAAATCTGATTTTGTTGTAGAAGCGGTTGCGTTATCAAAAAAAATAAACGCCCCTGTTCAAGTAGTTTGGACCAGAGAAGACGATATTCAGCACAGTTTTTACCACGCAGCAAGTGCGCAATATTTGAAAGGTTCCATAGATGCAGAAGGCAAGGTTACAGGTTGGTTACAGCGTGTTGCTTTACCGTCTATAACCTCTAGTTTTAAACCTTTTTCAGAGTATGCTTCTGGTTTTGAGTTGGGTATGGGTTTTACTAATAATCCGTACAACTTAAAAAACTTCAGATTAGAAAATGCCAAAGCAGAAGCAAATCTAAGAATTGGTTGGTTGCGATCTGTAGTTCACATTCATAGCGGATTTGGGAATAATTCTTTTGTAGATGAGTTAGCATTTGCTGCAAAGAAAGATCCTTTACAGTTTCAATTAGACTTAATTGGGAAAGATAGAATTATAAAAGGAAAATCTCCTCAACCCTATAATTCCCAACGATTAAAAAATGTTTTAAATGTAGTTACTGAAAAAGCTAAATGGGGAAGAGAATTGCCAAAAGGAAGCGGATTAGGTTTGGCAGTGCATTATAGTTTTTACAGTTATGTTGTTACGGTAGTAGAGGTTTCTGTAAAGAATGAAAAGGTTATAATAAATAATGTTTGGTCTGCAATAGACTGTGGCTTGGTTTTAAACAAAGACAATGTTGTCAACCAGATGGAAGGAGCTGTAATTTTTGGAATGTCTCTGGCCATGTATGGGAAGATTTCGACTAAAAATGGGGCCGTAGAACAACATAATTTCTTCGATTATCAAATGGCAAGAATGAAAGATGCACCAACTATAGATATAACCGTGATAGATAATATGGAAACGGAACCTTCTGGAGTTGGAGAGCCCGGAGTCCCTCCAGTTGCACCTGCTATTTGTAATGCTATTTTTAATGCTACAGGAAAACGTATTCGCTCTTTACCTTTATCAGATCATAATCTGGTTTAAAAGCAACTTCTATATAAAAATAAAAGCTCAACTTTGAAAAGTTGAGCTTTTATTTTTATATAATTAATTTCTTAAAGTTTATATTCACCCAAAGGTTTTGGAAATTCTTCTGGGTTTGCAGCTAAATGATACCTTGGGTCATCGATAGCCTCTTCTATAATGTCTGTAAAAATTGGGCTGGCTTTATACAGTAATATTTTACAATCTTCAGACAAATGTTTTAGTGTAATTTTCTTTCCTTCTGCTTGGTATTTTTCAACCAAAGCAAAGATTGCTTCAATGGCTGAATGATCTGAAATCCGTGCCTCTATAAAATCAATTTCTATACTTTGTGGATCATTTTTAATATCAAACTTTTCATTAAAAGTAGCAATACTTCCAAAGAATAAAGGTCCCCAGATTTCATACACCTTAGTTCCATCTTCTTTAATTCGTTTTCTCGCTCTAATTTTACGGGCATTTTCCCATGCAAAAACCAAAGCAGAAACAATTACACCAGCAATTACGGCAATTGCTAAATCGAAGATTACGGTTAAAGAAGAAACTAAAATCAATACAAAAACATCTGTTCTTGGTATTTTATTCATGATTCTAAAACTAGACCATGCGAAGGTTCCAATAACAACCATAAACATAACTCCAACTAGGGCTGCAATAGGTACCTTTTCTATATACGAAGATGCAAAAAGAATAAACATTAACAACATCACTGCGGCAGTAATTCCAGATAAACGTCCGCGACCACCCCCTTTTATGTTAATTATAGATTGACCAATCATTGCACAGCCACCCATTCCACCAAATAAGCCAGTAATAATATTCGCGCCACCCTGAGCAACACATTCTCTATTTGAGTTTCCTCGCGTTTCAGTTAAATCGTCAATTAAGTTTAAGGTCATTAAAGATTCTATTAAACCAATTGCAGCCAAAATTCCTGCATACGGAAAAATGAACCAAAACGTTTCCCAATTCATAGGGATTTTAGAAAAAGTATCTAAAACAGGTACAGGGAAACCTCCTTTTAAACCTTCGCCACCTCCATCTTTTATAAAAGAACCTACCGTAGCTACCTCTAAATTTGAAAAGATTACAATTCCAGAAACTACTAAAATTGCAATTAATGCTTCTGGTAATTTTTTAGTCGCTTTTAGTTTTGGCAGCCCCCACATAATTAGCATTGTTAAACCTACCAAGCCAATCATATACCATAAACTATTTCCTTCTAACCAAACTTTTTCTCCACCAACAGTTTGTTTAAACATTCCTAATTGAGACAAGAAAATGACAATAGCCAAACCGTTTACAAAACCCATCATTACTGGATGTGGAATTAATCGAACAAATTTACCAAGTTTAAAAACTCCTGCAAAAACTTGTATAACTCCCATTAATATTACCGTCATAAATAAATAGTATAATCCTAAATTCTCATCAGGGTTTCCCATAGCGTTTCCATCAGCCACCAAAGAGACCATAACCACAGCTAAAGCACCAGTTGCTCCAGATATCATTCCAGGTCTTCCTCCAAAAATTGACGTAATTAAACCAATCATAAAGGCAGCATATAATCCTACCAATGGGTCTACTCCTGCAACAAAAGCAAAAGCTACCGCTTCAGGAACTAATGCTAAAGCAACCGTGATTCCGGATAAAACATCATTTCTAACATTTTTTACGCGTTTTTTAATAAAGTCAGTCATAATTATAGGTCATTTTAGAAGTCGGCAAAGATACTCTGTTTTTTTATAACATTACTCTTCTTTGAGAGTATCATATTTTAACTGAGTATCTGTAGACGATTTTTTTAAAATTATACATTATTTTGTACTTTCTCTTTTTGTGATTTATTTTTTTTTGACTACAGAAACAAAACTTTTATTAAAAATAAAACTATCATAAAATAGCTTTTTCATTTAATTTTTAGTAAAATATTTTTCTTAAAAAAATAAATAGTGTGATTGTTTTTATTTTCTAAATAAGATGTTAAAATAATTGGGGTTTCATCTACAAAAACTTTATACATTTGCTAATATGATTTTAGATAAAGATACTGCAAAAAAGACTGCTGAATTATTGCTCAAAATTAAAGCTATAAAATTAAGCCCCAACAAACCTTTTAATTGGGCTTCTGGTTGGAAGTCACCTATTTATTGCGATAATAGAGTTACACTCTCATACCCGCCTGTGCGTAATTTTTTAAGAACAGAAATTGCTAAAATAGTTGAGAGTAAATACGGTAAGCCAGATGTTATCGCTGGTGTTGCAACTGGTGCAATCGCCATTGGTGTATTGGTAGCAGAAGAACTTGGTGTTCCTTTTGTATATGTTAGACCTGAGCCAAAAAGCCACGGAAGAAAAAATCAAATTGAAGGGCATTTAGAAAGTGGACAAAATGTTGTTGTAATTGAAGATTTGATAAGTACTGGTAAAAGTAGTTTAAATGCCGTTCAAGCTCTAAAGGAATCTGGAGCTGTTGTTAAAGGAATGGTTGCTATTTTTTCTTATGGTTTTGATATTGCTGAAACAAACTTTAAAGAAAAAAATGTCCGATTAACAACTTTAAGTAATTACGAAAGTTTACTAAATTTAGCATCTGAAAGTAGCTATATCTCAGATAAGGAAATGGATGCTTTAAAGGACTGGAGAAAAGACCCAAGTAGTTGGAGATAATAGTTTAAAATAAAAAGAAATGAATATTGAAGGAAATAAAGTTACAATAGGGAAGTCTCAAAAAGAAATGTTTGAACTTTTGACTGATTTGAAAAATTTTGAAAAATTAATGCCAGAAAATACCCAGAAATTTGAAGTTGATGGAGATTCTTTCATTTTTGGATTAAAAGGAATGCCAGAGATTAGATTAGTTTTAAAAGAAAAAACAGAATATTCCAATATTATATTAGGAGCAGCAAGTAGTAAGTTAGATTTTGAATTGAATGCAGATATTAAGGAAATAGATGATAATTCCTCTGAAGTTCAGTTAGATTTTAATGGAAAATTTAATATGATGATGGCAATGATGGTCAAAAAACCACTAACAGCTTTTATTGAAGCTTTAACAATTAATTTAGACAAGCTCTAAGGAAAAGAAACTTCCTTAATTCCGAAATCTTTTATTGTTTCATCTTCTAATTCAATTTGCAGTTTTCCTTCAGTAGAAATATTTCTAATAATACCCATAAACAAATTGTTATTAGAATCTTTAAACATTGTAGGGATGTTTTTTTTGTAAAGCACTGATAGATAACTGTCCTCTAGGAGATTAAATTTTTTTGTATTTAAAAATTCAATTTTTTCTTTTAATTTATCAATAAGACTATTCAATAAAATAGTTAAATCTGTTTCTTTTTTTGTGCAATTTTTAATGGAGGTAGCGTTAGATAAGTTTACAGGGAATTTTTCTTGATTTACATTAAGCCCTATTCCGATGATTGAAGATTTAATTTCCATGCCTTTTGTTATATTTTCAACCAATATTCCACATAATTTTTTGTTTGCTGACAGAATGTCGTTAGGCCATTTAATACTTAAATTAGATATTTCATAGGTTGAAAGAGTCTGGTAGATTGCTATACTTATCGCAAAATTTAAATACTTTTGGTCGTAAATTTTTAAATTTTTAAAAGAAACATAGATACTGATAGTAAGGTTCTTACTGGCTTCTGAATACCAGGTGTTTTGTTGTTGTCCACGACCAGAAATTTGGTTTTCTGTTGTAACAATGGTGTAGTTTTTTAACACAGATTCTTGCGCCAGTTTTTTTAAAAAAGAACTGGTAGAATCAATGGCATTAAGTTTGATTAATTTCAAGTGTTAAATAAAGTGTAAAGTAGTTCAATATAACATAAAAAACTCGCAAAAAAATAATAACTTTGCTTTAAATTAGAAAAACATTAATGAGTAATAAAAATGTAAGTACAGACGAGTTAATTTCTTTGGTAATAAAAGGTATTGACGATGTAAAAGGGGAAAATATTCAGTTGCTAGACTTACGAGATATAGAAAACACAGTGTGCGATTATTTTATAATTTGCTCTGGTAATTCTAATACACAAGTAAATGCTATTTCTGGTTCGGTACAAAAAGTTGTCTCAAAAGAAATAAAAGATAAGCCATGGCATATTGAAGGACAAGGCAATTCTGAATGGATTTTAATGGACTACGTAAATGTTGTTGTTCATGTTTTTCAAAAACATGTTAGAGATTTTTATGATATTGAAAGCCTCTGGGGAGATGCTAAAATTACCGAAATAAATCCAGTTTAATCCTATTGATTTTTAACATATGAGTGATACAGATAAACAAAACAAATCTAACATGCCCAAGTTTAAATTTAATTCATATTGGATTTATGGTGCAATATTTTTATTTTTAATTGGGATACAATTTTTTAGTAGTGGAGATTTAGCTTCAAAAAATATTTCAAAAAATGAATTTTATAAAATTTTAAATGAAAATGACATAGCAAAAATTTTAGTTGTAAATAAGAATTTAGCACATATTTTTATAAAAAAGGAGTCTTTACAAAAAGAACCCTACAAGAAGTTAAAAAATTCAGCATTCTACAGAGAAGGTTCTTCTCTTTATGAATATAATTTTGGAGATTTACAAAACTTCGAAAATAATGTAGAAAGAGCAAGAATTGATAAAGATTTAGATTTCGATCTAAAAAATGATGAGAGAACAAGCATGTTTGAAACCATAATTGGTTTTTTACCATTCATTATTTTAATAGCTATTTGGTTATTTTTTATGAAAAGAATGTCTGGTGGCGGAAGCGGTGCTGGAGGAGGTGGTCAAATATTTAGTATTGGAAAATCCAAAGCAAAATTATTTGATAAGGACACCAAAGTAAAAACAACATTTAAAGATGTTGCCGGTTTAGAAGGGGCAAAAGAAGAGGTGCAAGAGATTGTAGATTTTCTAAAAAACCCAGAAAAGTATACAGCCTTAGGAGGTAAAATTCCCAAAGGAGCTTTATTGGTCGGTTTGCCAGGAACAGGAAAAACATTACTAGCAAAAGCAGTTGCTGGAGAAGCTGAAGTTCCTTTTTTCTCTTTATCGGGGTCTGATTTTGTAGAAATGTTTGTAGGAGTTGGTGCATCAAGAGTTCGTGATTTATTTAAACAAGCAGCACAAAAATCACCATCTATAATATTTATTGATGAGATTGATGCTATCGGTAGAGCTCGTGGTAAAAACAGTATGACAGGTGGTAATGATGAACGAGAAAACACGTTAAATCAATTGCTAACTGAAATGGATGGTTTTGGTACAGACACGAATGTTATTGTCTTAGCAGCAACAAATAGAGCAGATGTTCTAGATAGTGCTTTAATGAGAGCAGGTCGTTTTGACCGTCAAATTTATGTTGATTTACCAGATATCAATGAACGTCAGCAAATTTTTGAAGTACACATAAAGCCTTTAAAATTAGGAGAAAATGTAAATATTGAATCACTTGCCCAGCAAACACCAGGTTTTTCTGGAGCAGACATTGCAAATATGTGTAATGAAGCTGCTTTAATTGCTGCAAGAAATGATAAAAAAGCAATAGAGCATCAAGATTTTTTAGATGCTGTAGATAGAATTGTAGGGGGGTTAGAAAAGAAAAATAAAGTAATAACGCCCAAAGAAAAGAAAACAATTGCTTTTCATGAGGCAGGGCATGCTACTGTTAGTTGGATGTTAGAACATGCTGCTCCACTTGTAAAAGTTACAATTGTTCCTAGAGGACAATCTTTAGGAGCTGCCTGGTATTTACCAGCTGAAAGATTAATTGTTCAAACAGAACAGATGCTAGATGAAATGTGTGCTACTTTAGGGGGTAGGGCTGCAGAAAAAATTATTTTTAATAAAATCTCTACAGGAGCATTAAGTGATTTAGAGAAAGTAACTAAACAGGCTAGAGCTATGGTTACTGTTTATGGATTAAATGAAGAGGTAGGTAATATAACATACTATGATTCTTCAGGAAATGATTCTTTTGTAAAACCGTATAGTGAAGAGACTGCAAAAACTATTGACAGAGAGATTTCTAAAATAATAGAAAAACAATATGTAAGAGCAATAGAGCTTTTAGAAGTACACAAAGAAAAATTATCTATTTTAGCAGAACTATTATTAGAAAAAGAGGTTATTTTTAAAGATGATTTAGAAAAAATATTTGGGAAAAGACCTTATGAAGAAATAGAACTAAAAGGTGAAAAAAAAATTGAGAAAAAAATTGAAGAAAAAGTAGATGTTCCTCCAGTTGTAACTAAAACTGAAGAGTAATTTAACATTTTTAATCTAAAAATGAATTTTTTTAAAAAGCTACTACACTTAACATCATCGTCTGAAGAAAAAGAAATCATAAAACAAGAGGTTAATTTATCTTTAGATGATTCTTTTGTTCATTATTTTATAGAAAAAGGAGGTAAGTTTCTTTATTGCACAAAACTAGATGAAGTTATTGAAAACTTTAAACAAATAGTTTTAGAGAATAATTGGACAGATATAGTAGTTACTGACACCGATTTATCTAAATTAATTAAAAAAATAGATATTAAAAAGCATACAAAACACAATTCTTCTATTCCTTTTTTTACAACGTGCGAACATTTAATTGCTGATAATGGAAATGTTTTATTTTCATCAAATCAGTTAAGTAGTGTTAAGCTTTCAGAATTATCTAAAGATATTATTCTATATGCATCTGTGAGTCAGTTAGTAAAAAATACAGGTGAAGGTTTAACTGGAATAAAAACGAACTTTAAAGGCAATATTCCGACAAATATTTCGGCAATAAAAAATTATAATATCAATAAAAATGAGGATAATTTTTTAAACTACGGAAACACTAACTCAAAAAACTTATATTTGCTCCTGTTTGAAGATTTATAATATGAGCAACCTTTTAAGAAGGATTTTTTCTGGAATTATCTTTGTTTTAGTCTTTATTTCTGCTATTCTTTTTTCGGGATATTCTTACATAGCATTAACCAGTATTTTTGGCCTTTTATGTATTTGGGAATTCACCAAAATGATAGCATTTAAAAGTGTTATTTCTTATATTTTTTTTGGTTTAACAGTATTTTTATTCTTTAAAAGGCCAGAGAGCTATGGCATTACAGGAATTCTAATAATTACTTTATTTTCGTCTGTTTACCTGATATATCAATTATATGCTAAAAAAGAAATTGTGTACAGAAATGACAGATCTAAATTAGGAATGACAATTAGATATGTTATTTTCTCAGTAAGCTTTTTAGTTTTAATTCCTTTCTACAAAGAAGAATATCAACCTTATTTAATTCTTAATATTTTAGTCTTAATATGGGTGAATGACAGTTTTGCTTTTTTAGTTGGTAAGAATTTTGGCAAACGAAAACTTTTTGAAAGTGTTTCTCCCAAAAAAACTATAGAAGGTTTTTTAGGAGGATTAATTTTTTCTTTAATTGCAGCTTTTATAATATCTAACTACGTCACAATTTTTTCGCCATTAAATTGGATGATTATATCTGTTATAGTTTCCTCTTTTGGTACCATAGGAGATTTAATAGAGTCTAAGTTTAAAAGGCAAGCAGGCATTAAAGATAGCGGAAATATTATGCCAGGTCACGGTGGAATGTTAGATAGATTAGATAGCTTATTATTTGTTGCGCCATTTGTATATTTGTATATTAATTTTATTATTTAAGGTATGATTCGTTTTCACAAAGAAGGATATAAGATTATTACTACAGCTTTTGTAGTATCTATTGTTGGTATTTTACTAGCAGAAAAATTTATAGAAATAGGATGGTTAGTAAAAGCAATTCAAATTTTTATTGTTTTGTTTTTAATTATTATTCTTCAATTTTTTAGAAATCCTAAAAGAATAACTTTGGTGAATGGTAACCATATTATTGCTCCAGTAGACGGTAAAGTTGTCGTTATAGAAGAAGTAGAGGAGACAGAGTACTTTAAAGATAAAAGATTACAAGTTTCTATTTTTATGTCTCCTATAAATGTACACGTTACAAGATATACAATGAGTGGTATTATTAAATACAGTAAATATCATCCAGGAAAATTCTTAGTTGCTTGGCATCCGAAAGCATCAACCGATAATGAAAGAACTACAGTTGTTATAGAAAATAAGAAGATAGGTGAAGTTTTATACAGGCAAATTGCTGGTGCATTAGCAAAAAGAATAGTGAACTACGCACAAGAAGGAGATTCTGTTGTGCAAGGAACGGATGCTGGCTTTATAAAATTTGGATCAAGAGTAGATGTTTATTTACCTATTGGTACAAAAATAAACGTTAACTTAGGTGATAAAGTCAAAGGAGGCGTGCAAGTTATTGCAGAAAAGTAAATCTCAATGGAAAGTAATTTAGACATAGCGTTTAAAAAAGCATTTGATAAAGTTTCTGGCTTAAAAGAGCCTATAGCTCCAGACATAATGTTAAAGCTCTATGCTTTCTATAAACAAGCAACTGTGGGTAATAACTTTTCTTTTGAAAGTGAACAAAATGTAAGAAATGCTTTTAAATTTAATGCTTGGATGCAATTAAAAGGTATGTCTATAAAAAATGCAAAAAAAGAGTATATAAAATTAGTAGATACATTTATCAAACCTTAAAAATAGTACCATGAAAAAAATAGTCACATTATCCTTTTTTCTTTTTCTTTTTTTTAATTTATCTTCATGTAAATCAGAAACAAAGAAAGAGGATGTTAAGGAGGTCGTTGTTAAAAAAACAGCAGCATTTTCTTTAGAATCAGCAAAGAATAATATAGTTTTTACAGCATATAAAACAACAGACAAAATTGGTGTTGATGGGCAGTTCAAAAAAGTTAATATTCTCTCCGGTGGTCAGGGAAATTCTATAAAAGAAGCAATAAGTAATACAGAGTTTTCGATACCAATTAGTAGTCTTTTTACAAAAGATTCTAGTAGAGATTATAAAATTAAAAAGTTTTTCTTTGGTATCATGGATAATACAAAATTACTTTCTGGTAGATTAACAATTGAAAATGATTCTATAGGATCTGCATCCATTAAAATGAATGGGGTTACAGAGAAAATTCCTTTTAAC
>Ga0209092_10000917_pt1 | contig 29845 bp, 31 predicted proteins | sample FraStrMetagenome_FD_187446 | JGI IMG/M metagenome (GOLD analysis project Ga0209092, IMG submission 187446) | Marine eukaryotic phytoplankton communities from Arctic Ocean - Fram Strait ARC3M Metagenome (SPAdes) (version 2) | ecosystem: Environmental > Aquatic > Marine > Oceanic | place: Fram...
TTTCACCACGACCAATACTTTCACCACCGGCTGTAGCAACAACAAATGAGCTGTCGAGTACATCAAATGTCAGCTCTCGCCTGGATGAGTATTTAGTGTGTGGTTTTAGCAGCTCTGGGCAGTTTTCATGGTAACGCTTTGTCATATCAAAGAGCGCCCTGGTACTGTCAGAGTGATGGGTTACAACCATAGCTTTACATGCTTTGCGCTGTGAAACGTTGAAGTAAAGGTAGCCGCCAACGTATGTAGATAGACCCTGCTGCCGTGCTTTCAATATGATTACACGTACCTTACCTTCAGCAGCCATTTGTTTGTCTACGGCATCTTGTAGTAGCAGCTGTGCTGGCTTTAGGTTTAAGTTTCGGATGTCTCCGTCTTTTGTTCGGATCTTGAGAGCTGACTTAGAGTAAAACTCAAATTCGTCATATAGTTTGCGGCGTATCTCTTTAAGTTTCGGTTCCATCATTGTCAGGTTGCTCTTCCTCAGTTTCGCTTGTTAAAAGCGACTCCAAGAAGGCTTCTGCTTTGCCAATGGTAACTTCGCTCTTTGCAGCTGGTTTAGTCTTTGTAAAATCTAAGACCATTCGTGCTGCTGTTAGTCGGTCACGGTTTTGACCAGGCTCACGCATTATTTCAACTGCTGCTTTCAAAGCCTCAACTGCATATACGTCATCTATTTCATTATCTTTGGCCATAATTGCCACGATCCTTTCAGCATCTGCTTTTGCTTGTTTTCGTATTGGTGTTATGGCCTCAAGAGTATAACCATCTGGTGTACCTTGTGGCCGACCAGGGTTCTTACGTTTTTTCGTTGACCACTGTTTCCGGAGTGCTCTACCTTCCTCCGTTTGCATTAGTTTTGTGAAGTAGTTGTTCTCTTTTGGTGTTGCTTTTTTTGGATACTTCAGTTCTTTTTTTGGCGACTTTGGCCGTGGGTTTTTGGGTGCTCCCATTCGCTCCTCCTATGATACTTTTGATTACTGCGTGAGTTTGTGGGCATTGCTGACAAAAGACTATGTCAATAAATGATTTATCCATCTCTTGTAGTATCTGTGATCTCTGGTCTTTGCTTAATAAAGACGAGGATTTCACTTTCTCAATAGCATCCAGGTAAGGTACCAAGTCGTATGCTGTTTTTACTATCATTTTGCTTCCTTAATGTAATAAGACCCCATCTCTGGGGCCTTACTTTTGTAGTTTATCCTATGCAGCTAATATGCCTGGGGCAGGGGTAAGTGCACCTGGGGGCATTGGCTGCTGCTGTTCCTCTGGCGGTTCATCACCACGGGCCATCATTGCTAATATGACTGCAATTGTCATTGCTAACGGATGACTGAAGAATTTGATGCCACTCTTGTTCTTAGAGTTATCAAAAAGATGCTTTAGTAACTTGTAAGTATCAGGTGCAACTTTCTTCATTATCTTTGGATGCATCATGGCAACTTGTAGAGCGTTTACAGTTAACTCTGGAATAGACTGTTCGTAGTTACGTTGGTCTACTATTTGTTTTTCAAACGCTTTTACATCTTTGTTAAACTGTTCACTTCTTGTACCGTTGGCTTTTGCTTTTCGCTGTCCGGCATTATAAGAATCAATCAGTGATTTAGTCTGCCGTAGAGGTACCACTTGTCCAGTGTTTGGATCTTTAAACGTAAGGTTTTTCTGTATTGCTAACATCTCTGCAATGATTTTATTCTGAGATCGAGCAGAGTTTGGAGTGCTAACTAAACCACCAAACACATCCTCTAAGCTATTTATGCCGGCTGTGTCGTCTTGGTTGGTTAAGTAGTTAAATACAAACTTGTCACCCATAAACTGATTTGTGTCTATGTCAGATCCAGTTATGCCATGTGCAACTTCATGTATCATATACGAAAGAGACGCTAGGCCACTTACAGTACCACCAAACGCATCTACACCACCTGGCATTATTGCCATAGCCTCTCGATTGTTTGGGTTATATGCACCAAGGGCGCCCTCTGTAATAGTAGGGTCAGCTCTTTCCATATCTTTAAAAGATCTAAATAGCTTTGGTGCTATATTGTATGCACTAGCCAGTTTAAATGTTGCATCAAAGTCTTTAAGGCCGTTTTCGTATGCAGAGCCTTTTTTACCAATTTCAAACAAAGACTGTACAACTGGTATCTGTGCTCTTATTTCAGCTTCGGATACTGGTTGGGATCTATCATTATTTTTTGACGCAGCATTCCTTTGTCCTCCGAAGAATTGTCCAAGGATGCCTTGTCTTGTTGCCCCTGGTAATCCTGCATCGGCAAGTGCTGGCCCTCCTCCTGGAGATCCAGTTCGTCCAGAAGATCGTAATCGATTTCCGATTGCAGTTTTTGCCGCATTTGCATAATCTGGCGCTTCGTCATCTTTGTAGCCACGACTTTCTCCATCTTTTTGTTTTGCTGTATCATACAGACGTTTCTCAGGGTACCACAATAAAGCCTGTAAGTCACTCATTGTTAGTGCTTCATTACGTCCTTGGCGAATTTCTGGCATATCCTGTAGTTTATTAAGGCCTTTTGTGAAAACGGATCTAATAAATGTACGCTCCGCTGCTCCAGCAGGGGCTTCAACTTGGCCATCTAAATACTTAGCTAAACCATTACCGGCTTTGCGTAATTCAGCACCACCAGGTATTGCATTTATCTGGTTTCTCCAAGCTGGTGACATAGATTCTTTAGCAATTACCTCACTAAAAAGATGTACCATATCATTTGACATTCTTTTTGTTGGAAAAACACCTGATTTCTTAAACAAGGGTTTAAAAGCCTTTAAGTCTGCCGTAGATAACATTGATTTGATTTCTGTAGTTTTCTTCTTAACCATTGGCTGGTTTATTTTAACAAGACCACCACGCCACCTACCTACTGATCTCATTAACCAACGATCCATAGTTAATTCGTCAAAGTTTCCATATAAGTTTGAGAAAAATCCGTTACCTATCTTAGGACCAAGTATTGAGGCACCACGAACTAATGTGTCTTTACCTTCTCCAGATATTTTTACACCATACTGTTTTTCAAGATCTCTTACAGTTAGTTTACTATTCATAAACTGCTCTAGAGCTGCATGGTCACCGTCAAATTGATCTAGCATTGTGTGGTACTGTGCTAAGCCACCATTTATAGCAGACGCTGCTTCCCCTATGCCGGCATTTGTTGGAAAACGTCCAGTTTCTTTAAGTGTTTCATATACATCTAGTGCTAAGTCAAAGTTCTTATCAACTTTAAGGCCGTTTGATGTAACAGCAGTTGCCCATATAAACTGTAGTTTAGCAGCTGGGTCTGTAGCTATCTCTGGGTGCAACTCAGCAACTGTATCAAGTGCATTGGTAACTGTGCGGTCATACCAGCCTATTGCGTTTTGATTGTCTTTGATTGCTTCAATCGCATCTGCAACTACAAAGTCAGCCAAGCGATCAATGTTTGCGTCATCAAGGGTACTAAGGTCTATACCTTCGCGTTCTTGTGCTTCAAGTGATTTTGCCTGGAGATCTAATTTAAAATCGCGGCCTTTGTTGTATACTTTGTCTCGTGCCATTGTGAATGAGTTGTTAAGGTTAGTATCAAGAGCAACATCTGTCGTAGAACCAAATTGTGGTAAAACGGGTACAGATCTTTGCTCTTTGGTTTTTCCATCAGTAACGCTTTCGTTAAAAAACGGGCCATTAATTGTTTGGCCATCCTGACTTGTCATTGTGTTATTTATATTAGTTAGCACATCTGGTGTAAAATCTCTTGCACGATTTACAGAATTACTATTAGAAAATAAATGTACTTCAACAGGGCTGTCACCAAATGTTTCTTGGATAGCAACCATTCTGCTACGGCCATCGTGCCCAATAACCCCAGTTGGTTTATCTTCTGAGTAATTAAGATTAAGAAAAGGCGCACCAATAGAACCACCAGATTTAATATGATTAACTACGTCATTAACTGCGGGTACTCCCCCCCTATCTGCTGCTAATTTTAAAAATGTACTTGGTTTCATTTTAACACGTTTACCAAAATAATCGACTTCTTGATTGTAGGGCACAGCCCCCCAACCTTCCTTGTTGTCAATAATTACATTCTTAGTTTTTATACCAAACTGCGCTGGGACAGCTACAGATCTCTGCTCTTTGGTTTTTACAGTACGCTGCTTCTGCTGCTTAGTAATACGCTCGTACATTGGATCTATGATATCTTGTACAAGTTTAGGATCTACGTTCTCTAACTTCTTGTAGACTGCTTCAAATGTTTCAAGTGGCTTTGATCCTAAGTTACCGTCAAGTTCATCTATTGCCTGGCTAAGTGTCTTATAGTCACTTTCGCTCATAATGCCTTCGTTGTTAACTTCGTTTAGTGCTGTCTTCTGATCAGCGTTGAACTTCTTGTTAGCTTCGATGCCACGGTTGTAGTTTTCTTGGGTAGTAAACCTTGGGCCGAACTGTGGCTCTGCATCAAGTTTAGCGTTTGTAGTGTTTGTTTCACCTGGGATCGGCTGCGGCTTGTTTATAACCTGGGCTTGCACAAGTGGGTCACTCATTGTCTTGGCTTTTACCAGGCGAATAAGTTGTGTGAGGTTAGTAACTGTACCACTTTCGCGCACTGACTTGCGGTAGCTGTCAATTGCACGTTGTACAATAGGTGTAACACCATCTGCCTCTATTTTAGCTAGGGCTTCGGCAACACCAACTTTACTCAGACCAGTACTATTTTCCATTACATATTGTGGTGCAGGGTTTTGATCATTTGGGTCGCCTTTTGGTGGAGCGTTCATGTCATCCAAAGATCTGTTAAGTTCTACCTCTTCCATCTTTTGTTGTTCAGCTTGTGATATTCTGTCTTCACGCAGAGAAGGGCCAGTAGGGCTTAACTGATTCATCCTATCGGATTTTGTGTTGTCTCTAATGTACTTGTTAACTGTAGAGCGTCTACCTGTCACTGCATCAATGGCTCGACCACCGACAAATGCGCCACCTTGTATAGCTAGACCAGTACCACCACCGGCCATGTAAGCTGCACCTGTAGTCGCTAGTCCGGTTAAGCCACCTTGGGAACTGAACGGGTGTGTCAGGTTGTTCAATGGGTTTGCCAAGTCTGTAACTTTTGACACGCCACCTTTGTAACCAGATTTGTGTAGAGCTGTAAGTTCGTTCATCTCTAGTAAAAGATTACGAGCCTTTTGGCCTTCGTATGTTTGTCCAGCAAGTCTATCCAGGGCGTTTAGTTCTTGTTCGCCTACCTGGCTTTTTGCTAAAGTTTTACCTTCTGCTAAAGCAGCTTCTGAAAGTATTTTATCTTCAAGATCTACAAGTGTATCTTGGTCAGTTACTGCCACTAGAGGTTTTAGATCTTTAAAAACTTGCTTTAGATCTTTTTCAATTTGTGTGTGGGCTTTTGTTACAGCTTCTCTAGCGCCGTTAGTTGACTTAACGTCAACGTCTTTTAAGTTGTGGTTGTTTGCTTCTGCTACTTTTACTAAACGGTTTGCAAAGGCTGTAGCTGCACGGCTTTGTTCTGTGTTCTCAAAAGGCTGTGCGTTTAAACCTTCTACGGCTGCGGTACCTGTTCTAATAGTACCACCAGCGCCAGCACCGGCTATAGACGCTTCTTTCAAACGTTCGAATATCTCGTTATCTTTGAACTCTTTGCCACCTAGTGCATCTGCACCAATAACGACACCTTCTTGTAGTCCCTCAGTTACACCTTCGGTTGCCATAGCTGCTACTACTTTTACAGGTAGCTGTGCTAGGCCCTTGGCCGTTAGTATTGAGTTGATTTTCTTGACGCCCATAGCGCCTACAACTTCTGGCGTCATACCTTTAAACAACATGCCCAAACCTAGGTTTTCTAGAGCTGCTATTACAAGACCACCGCCAGTGGCTAACTTTACACGCTTCTCTGGGTCAAGACCTTCGATCTCTTTTAGTGAAGTGTTGACTTCGCCAGCACCTAAGAACGGTGTGATAGTGCCACCAGTTGCTAGAGCTGCAGCTATACCGTCAGCACTTTCTGCAACTTTCTGTGCGCCGTAATATAATGCAGAACCTGGGCCTTTTATGCTGTCAGATGTAAGTGACTCATAATTAAGAGCATCACGCTGATTTTGTAGCTCGGCTACTTTTTTGCGTTGTTCTGCCACTGTTGCAGCGTCTCTTGTTGCATCATCTATTGGCTCTGCACCAAAGAAGCCTCGTATTTTATTGCGTGCATCATAAAGTGTATTTGCAAAACCAGAGTTGTTAAATTGCTCACTTAGATCTGCAACATAGTCATTTGTGTTTGCGTAGGTGTTTAGTTTACCAAACTCTAAGGCTGTACCGAGTGAGCTATCTTTTTTGGGGTTTAGTGTATTATTTAGGGCTTCTATTGCACCTTCACGGTTGGGGCCAGATACTTTGTACTTCTTGCCGTTAGGTGCAAGTATAGTAAAATTTGGCATGTGCTATAGCCTCCATTATTGTTTATTCTGGGTCAGATGTCTCATCTTCGATCTCAAGCACTTCGTATTGTGCGTTTGCTTCTGGCATAGACATGTCTGGCATTGTTTCAGACAGTGGTGCATTTAGATCTGTCAGACGTGCATTAGGGTTCAATATTCTGTTCATGAATATCTCTTGCATCTGCATCTTACGATCTAACCAGGCAATCCAGACACTTTCGTCGTCGTAGTCACTTGGTGCAGAACTAGCGAACAATTTCATCTCAGCGTTTGATATTGCACCTTTAGTTTCCGCAACACGGGCCATAACTTCGTCAAGTTTAAGTTTCTTTAAAAATAAACGGTCAGCTTGTTCTTTGTTACCGACGGTAGATCCAACAAGCCTATTCCAGAAATCACCACCTGATTTACCTGTAACGTTTTCACTTTCTTGGAGTATTCTTTTGGCTTCTTGCATCTGATTTAGAGAGATACGCAAGTCACCAACTTTTTGGTTGTTCTCTATGTCTAATGTCTCTTGCTTCTCAGCTTTCTTTGCCGCTGCAAGTGCTTCAGCTTTCCTGTTAATCATGTCAGCGTTGTATGCGTCAGCTTCTGCTTGGCGGTTTGCATCTTTCATAGCACCATATTCAGCACCGGCTGCTGACATAGACGCACCAAACCCATCAGAAGCACCTCCCATACCGGCCGCAGCAGCTCTTAAAACCATTTCGCTATTACTAATCTGGTTATTAGGACGTCTTGAACCACGGGCATTCCCTGTAAGACTATTACTAGTAACATCTAAAATACCAGACTGTGGATTTGCTTCATTTGGATTTTGTAATAGTGGATATCCATAATTTAGACGTGGATCGTTTGGGGCGTTATTTGTTGTAGGGAATTGAGGCATCATTTGATTTTGTATATAATTTACCATGCTTTATGTTCCTTTATTGCCCAAAACCAAAGTTTGGCATGCCACCACGTTGGTAACCAGCCATGCCACCATTGATTGCACCAGCTAAAGGGCTGTGCATGTTAGCTTTTACATTTTGACTAGAGTCAGGCGCTCTACCTAAGATTCCAGCGTTATACATAGTGCGCTGCTGCATCTCAAAGTCACGTTGGTCTTCAAAGCGTTGACGCATGTCATTTAGCTGTGCCTGGTTATAACCTTGCAACGAGTTACCAGCGTTCATACCGAAGTTAGAACCTTGGCCCATAGTATTTAGACCAACACCATATGCATTTGATATTGCATTGTTTGCACCCATAGCGCCAGACAATGCGTTCTGCTGGTCAGCAAATGCTTGGTTCTGCGTGTTTAAGCTGCGGTCAATCAAACTGTTCTGTATGTTTGATGCCATGTCAGCTCTACGGTCGTCATATGCTCGGTTGGCTACGGCTGTAGCAACACCAGCGCGACTAGAGTTCATGTTGCCAGAACCCATTGCTGCCATGTCAATCCCGGTTAATGTGTTCTCTTGTAGATTGCGACGATCATCACGCATAGCTGTATCCAATAGAGATCCAGTGTTGGCGTTTGCATAGTTAATAGCGTTACCCAGGCGATCTTGCTGCTGTGCGTTGTTTACCATGCCCTGGTACTGGCCGTACATGTTGTTTGCGTTGTTGCCAAAGCCAGCGTTGTTGCCCATCATGGCGTTGCCAGAGTTCATCATGCCCATGCCAAAGTTGCCCATAGTGTTGGCAGTTCCAGTTTGGAAAGCGTTTGGGCCAGCATATGTCTGTCCAGTGTAGGCACCAGTGTCTAAGACGTTGTTAAGTGCGCCTTCGGAGCCTTTTAGGTTGTTGTCCACATACGGTTTGTATTGGTTGAAACCAGCCATAAGTGCAGCATTTTGTGCAGCTTGGTTCTTGCGATCTTCTTTTTTACCTAAGTACCCTAGACCAGCACCTAGTAGTGCTCCAGCTATTTGGAATCCCATGATATCATATTCCTTTGTTTATATGTTCTATACGGCTATCCAAGCTGTGCCATTGTACACAACAAGTTTAGATACGCCTTGTCCTATTGGTTCCCAAGGATACACGGCATAGCGCACCATACCTTTCCTTGGGTTAGGTGGTTCTCTATCGGTAACTTGGGTACTGGCGTCTGCTAATGATTTTATAGACGCTTCTATTTCTCTTAGTTCTTCCTGTAAGTAGTTGGGAAGGAACTCTGGAGAGAGTGTTGGTGCTTGGCGTCTAACGTAAGCAGACACCAGCATGTTTATTTTATCTGAGATAGCCATATTGTCAGTTACCTCCGGCCAGTGACAGTGATCTCAACATCCATACCAGTGAAGTTAAAATCTTTGTCAGCTGTGGTTGCCAACTTGTACGACAAGTATCTACCAGACATACGGGCATCTACTTTGTAGTCGGTTAGAGCATTGAAAGTTACTGCACCACCATAATTAGGTGTAGCATGAGGTGTATCGGCTGCCCCAAAAGTAAACTCAAACTGTCCGTTTGAACTGTCAGTAGATACCTGGGGTGCAAGTCTTGAGATAACTTTGTAGCCAGTAAGTGGTACACCTTGTTCGTCCAGGTCAAGACCCACACGCTCTATAAAGAAGGGCTTAGATACTGCCGTGTCTATAGCTTGCGATAGACTACCTTTTTCTATCAAGTCGATACCATAGACCTTACTGTTAGCTACCCCACCACCAGCTTTCGCTAGGACAAGTGGGTGTCTTTGGTATGGGCTTTCTTGAGAGTGGTATGAGCCACCTACATTGTCGTAAGTAGTCGTAGCGTCTGCATATGTTGACGCTGTGTTTACGTTGGCTTCAGCACCAGAGACTACGTTAGGTAAATCATAGAATGACCAGATGTCTTCTTTGTAGTTGTAGACAGCGGCTCGGTTACAACTGTCGCCATCTGCGTACTCAGCCATGTCGTCACCACTGTGGTAACAGAAGTACACCTCTTCGAGCATTGAGTTATGCAAGACAAAACACTGTTCAGTCTTAGAGTTGTCTAGGCCGTTAAAGATGTAGTCTCGGACTCGACCATCGCATATAGACTGTCTGGTGTTGCCATCAGTTACATAGATGTCATCGCGGTCAAAGACGTAATGCTTTCCCTCGACTTCTTGTATACAATTTTGATTGATGACCCCAGCGTCGTCAAAGAGTTTCCTAAAGTTAAAGATAAATGCACCGCCTACGAACTCCATCATCCAGACCTGGTCTTGTGAATACACCAGGAAGTTGGAGCCAAGAGTAGCACCATCAACAATAGGGGTCTTCATTTGCACAAGGTCATTAAAGCCAGCACTGTTGGTTAAGTCTGCTGCATCCCATGTACTTGGGACTTGGTTAGCTAACACTGGGTCACTAAAGCGAACCCTGTTAGGGAAGTCCGTACCGCTCTCTACAGTGCCTAGTGCTAACAAGAAGTCACCATATGATTTCATGGATGTTGTGGTTACTCCAGAAGGCCAGTTAGGCAATGCAGTAAAGTTAGTTGCGCTGGGCACTCTATGAACTGGCACTGTGTTTGCCCTGTTGATATACTGGACGTCTGCAAGTATCGTGGCTGTCACGGGTGTGATAGACGATGCAGACAGTGAACTGTTGAACTTTTGTGATAAGACGCCATTAGACATCTCATAGATGTCAAAAGTATCATCCACTACCAATACTGTATCAAAACCTGAGAGAGCACTGACACCATAGATGAACTTAGGACTAACTGTAAGGTTACCTACTGATATGCTTCTGTAGATGGGTGCTCTGGTTACTTTGGCCTCATTGAACCTTACGTTCTTGGCGCGTGTATAGGCATTGATAGGGAGGCTGTATGGGTCAATGTCCGTAACGACACCAACAGACCCAAGCCCACGGATAGGGAGGTTAGTCATGGTGGGCTATTTACTCCGTTCTTATGTTTTCATTATGTATGCTAGGGCATAGTAGGGCGGTCTGTTCTCATGGGCAGTTCCGCTACCAGTGTTGTTCGTTGTACCACTTACAGAAACTGTGTGACTGTGGTTCCCAGCAGACCCTGTGTTTACGTTTCCGTAATTAGGGTCATTAGTTGCAAAGCCTACATAGTGCCCATCTGCTCCTCGTGGCCCATACCAACCAGATGAGTGATTGTGTGCTCCTGTAGTATTCGTAGAGCCAGTGCCACTAAAGCTGTGATTGTGTGCTGGTAGGTTGGCTGTAGATAGGTTGACAGCATCAGTACCACCAGTGGCGTTGACTGCATAGGATGAACCAGCACCCACCACAAACCGATTACGAAGGTCTGGGGTACTGTTGGAGCCATTACATAAGACCCAACCAGTGGGTATCGCTGAGACTGCCCCAGACCACATTATGATACCACCAGCAGGGATGGCTCCACCAGCGGCAAGGCTGTTCAGCTGTGATGTCGTGGCAGTCAATCCGTCTAACTTGTTGATCTCTGTAGTTGACGCTGTGACACCATCGAGAACATTGATTTCTGTGTGTGACGATGTGATTGCACCAGTGACGTTTGGTAACGTAGCTTTGATGGTAGACTTGAGTAGTCTGATGTGGTCATCAGCTTGCGCCAAGCCATCTGTGGAGGCTGGGTTTGAGGCGTTGAGACTGTTGACGTAAGTTCCTGTTTCGAGTGCCATAGTTCTGGGTTCCTGACTTATGTGTTTCTGGGACGACTGATCTTCAAGAGGCCTGACAACAACAACAACAAGCCAAGGGTTTAGCTGCGTTTTTGAAATTGGATTCTGAAGTTAGGTACGGGGGTCATTTTTTGCCTAGGGAACCTAAATCGACATTCATTTCTATTGATATTATTTGTGGGCATCTGTAACCCACTGATATCATTGCATTTCTATGTAAACAGATTAGTAATCCGTTGACGACAAGGATAGCTTATTAGACATTAGGGAAATTTATCTGGATACATGCTCATTTCTTTGAACACAGAATACAGACACACAGACCTTAGTTACACCTATGTATCTACCTATGTCACACCAATGTCATCACTTACGTCTCCCAACGTTTATCCTTGTGACACCAAGGGCAATCACTATGTGCTTCGACAGCAATGCTGCTCCGGTTAATACCAAAGTCTTTCAGCTCTGGATCAGACGCCATTCTAAGACGATCAGCAGACCTGTTTGCCATCACATGGTACTCATATGCTCCAAGCCATAGGACGATAGTCTTCAATGTTCTCACTGTTACTCTAAGTGTAAGTACTAGCATTGGTCATATGTCTTTCTATATGTATTAATCGTAGTGGTAGTAGTCGTTATGTATTAACTCTTCAGTAAACTCATGTGTCTCAACAAACGGATCTCAACTCGCGGGAGTTCAACGCCTGTATCTTCGGGAGAGAACGACATATGAGTTTACAGAAGAACTAACAGCTGTAGTTACCTGTGTGCTATGACACCAACGTTTCTCTATTAGGGTGGACACAAGGTCAGATGTTGTATAATGTATTACCTGAACCTACTATTTGAGGTACATTTGTTACCCAAAAGAGTAGGAACACGACGCACTTTAATCGGTGCTAGGGGCCTGGAGAGTACCGCAACTATGTGGTTTCCCAGGCCTCGTCTTTTTACTCCTGTACACTACCGCTGTTGACAGTCTCCATACGGTACATACCGTTGACTGCATCAGCCTCTAGTGACTTCACCATATCAATGAACTGCTTGTAGCTGATGTGTATCACCTGGTACTCGTTCAGCGTCTCTGCATACTGGCGTATGAACACTGTGCCGTTGTCTTCCAGGTAGATCTCAAGATCCTCATGTTGTGACTTGTCGTCGAGGGTAACGACCTTCATGTAGTCTTTCTCAATCTCTACTGTGAACGTCATTCTTGCGTGTCTCCCCGTATCTTTCGATGCGTACTTCTGCACCTCTGCGGCCACCGATCTTAGACGCTTCGAACTGCTGCCATCCTGACATGTTGCCTCGTATTGCGTGGACTTTACGCATCCGTTTGTTCTCGTATTGGGAGAAGTGTTCGTGGACTGCTAACAAGAACTCTTCTTTATCATACTTCTTCATTTGTTATGTTTCCTTATGTTGCTTCTAGGTGACAATCCCAACCAGGACTTTGTTTTACCTTGGTTGGGATTTCCTAGATTATGTTTTGTTAATTACTCACAAGTTTTCAGACCCGTGTATGGATCGTGGTAACAAGCGCCACCTTCGTGCTCATCGACAAACGTATTGTCATCGACCACCTCAACAACTGGTGATGCTGCTGCTACCTCTTCAGATGATGCAGCGTTCAATATGCCAAAACGCTTTCCAGATGCCCTAAAGGTCGTGCAGCCGCTGGCACCTCCGTCATATGCTTGCATGTAGACGTCTTTGAACTGTTCCCAGGTAACTTCGTCACCCACGTTACAGGTCTTTGAACAGGCGCTGTCCACGTACTTAGATGCCAGGTTAAGAACCTTGACGTGGTCAAACACTGACAGCTCGTCTGCGGTTTTACCTTTGACACCAAAGTCTCGATAGCCGTAGTCCTCGATGCGTTCTACTCTAGGGCCATCAAAGGTCTGGATAGTCCTGTCGTAGTAGTGGCTGAACACTGGCTCTATGCCACTAGACACATTGTCTGCGGATAGACTGATTGTCCCTGTAGGTGCGACTGACAACAAGTGACTGTTGCGTATACCGTGCTCACGAATGTCTGCTCGGATATCATCTGGCAGCGTCATGCAGAACTCACTGGCTAACATCAGTTCCTCGTACAATGGGAACGGGCCTTTCTCTTTGGCCAGCTCTATTGATGTACGATAGACCTCGTCACGTATAGTTCGCATGATACGCTCTAGCTCCATCATGAAGCCATTGGATCCAAACGTGTAGCCCAGCGCCTCGATAGCGTTTGCAACACCTGTAACACCCAAGCCCATACGACGCTTTGATTTAGCTTCCTGTTCTTGTTGTGGTAGTGGGAAGATTGCACGATCGACTACATTATCCATTGCTCTTACGACCGCTGGTATGTCTTTGATTAGATTACTGTAGAGAAACGCTCTGGCGCCCTGGGCATCTGTGTGCACGTACTTCACCAGGTTAAAAGACCCAAGCAAACAAGCGCCATTCGGTGGTAAAGGTTGCTCGGCACATGGGTTCGAGCTGGCTATAGTTTCACAGTACCAAAGGTTGTTCTTTGCGTTGATGCGATCCATGAATAATATACCAGGCTCTGCCCAATCCCATGTGCTGCGTAAGATATCATCCCACAGTGCTCTAGCGTCAATTGTCTTGTGTACTTGGCCTTCGAACACCAGGTCAAAGTCCGTGCCGTCTTTCACTGCTTGCATAAACTTATCAGTCACACCGACACTCATGTTGAACTGTGTCAGGTCAGTGCTGTTGTTCTTTGCGTGTACAAACTCTTGGATGTCAGGGTGGTCAACTCGCAGTACACCCATTTGTGCTCCACGTCTGTGACCGGCAGATGCAATCGTCTTACATATAGAGTCAAAGATACCCATGAATGACATTGGGCCACTAGATCTACTGTCTAGGCTCTTGATCAACGCACCGTGTGGTCTAAGGGTGCTAAAGTCGTATCCAATACCACCACCCATCTGCATCGTCTTTGCAGCGTTCTTAGCAGCATCCATGATGCCGTTCATACTGTCGTCGATTGTTGCAGACACAAAGCAGTTGTACGGTGTTACCTTGCGTGGTGCTCCCATTGCAGACTGAACACGACCAGCCGGTAGAAACCTCTGGTTGTACAGTATGTCACGAAACTTATCGAAGTGCCTTTCGTCGTCTTTGAGGGCTTCTGCTACCCTTGTCATTGCCTCTTTGAATGACTCACCAACCGACCTGTATTTCATTGCGTGGATCTCCTCAGATATAGCAATGGTTGGGCCGTATGGTGCATTGTTAGTTATGTTCTTTAGCATGTTATATGTCTTCTTCTTTTTCAATTGTTTCGATTAATCGTTGTAGGTACCAAGAGCACTTGCGGAGATCCTCTAGGCGTTTTGCTTTGTACGGCCAGCGCCACATGTACTTGAATGCGTTTTGCCAGAGATAAGCAGCGTGTCCTTCAACGCCACTTCCGTCAGCCATTGCCTTCATTGCATCGATGCATTCCACGCTCCCATTGTTGTAATGTCGTGGACGTTCTACTGGGTCATGCTGCTGATCTTGGTGATGCATTGCTTGGCTCCCATAGTTTGATGCTTTCGGTCTTTGTGTCCCAATCAGTGTGACGTAAGATCCTGGCAAGCTGTGCTTGTACGACGGCATCCGCTACTGGGATGTCCTTCTTGGCGTATGCTTGTGCTACTAGATCCCATGATGGACGGTTGCCCAGGATCTTTGCTGCTGTGACTTTGCCAACACCTTTTAGTCCGGCGTACCCATCAGTAGGGTCACCTGTAAGTGCTTGCATCAACCAGTTCTTGTCAGCTTCGTCCTGGTCAATTGCCATGCGTTCTTCAGACTGAGGCCTGTAGAGACGGCACGGTATAGACATCATATCTTTATCGTCGCTGATAATGATGGTGTTGCTGCCTGGTGTGCTGCCAAGTATACCCAAGACATCATCTGCTTCCATCTTAGGAACAGTAATGTTGTCGTAAGTATCCCTAGCCCACTGTACCAGGGCTTTGTAACCAACAGGTTTACGTGTTTTCTTCCTGTTTGATTTGTACGCTGGGTAGATGTCTTTTCTAAAGTTCTCTCTGTCAGAGATCGTTAGTAGTACCTGGTCGGTCTCAAACTTAGCGCAGAAGTCTAAGATGTTGTTGCGAAAGATATCTTTTGCAATCTTTAGATCTGCCCATAGGCTCCAGACGTCATCGCCCCAATCTTGTTCTTGTTCTGCTGCTGCACATGCCCTGTATAAGTACAGGTCAGCATCAATGAGTAGTGTGGTTTCCGCTGTCTTCAAAGACGTTCCGTAGAATTTCATTTAGCTCTTCCTTAAATTCCATACCGATTTCTGTTATTCGCCATTTGTCATCCCAGTTGTCATCGCCGACGTTTGTCGTGATGAACCCTTCAGATGCTGCTATAGCAATGACCATTGCACCTTCCCTTGAGAAGCGAGAGCCAACTTTGAATGGATCTCTCCAGGCACGATCGATTACGATGTACATGCCAAGGGCAAGGATGATTGATGAATCAAGATTAGTGGGTATCAGCCCAAGTTCTGCTAGGCGCTGAATACTCTGAGTCGATGGGGATTTTTGTTTTGAAAGCAACTCCTGACTCTGTTGCCAGTCGTTTAGTGATAGTTTGGACGCCATGTGATATCTCCAATGTTTTACATGCTATTTGTACTTCGTCGTGAACCCACGCTATTATCTGTGCGTCACGGCCGTACTTCTGTTTCAGTTCTTTGTGGACGAGCTGCACCCATTTCTTACAGATGATTGCACCACTACCTTGGAGCAATTGCGATAATGCATTCCTCTCGCTGCGTAAGTATAAGTGTCTGCCATCGATACCTTTGAGGTACCCACGCTTTGCAGCTCTAGCTAAGTTACGCTTTAGTTCAGCAAAGGCTGGCACAGCTTTATCGTATGCTTCTTTCAGCTTGGCGCCTTCCTTTGCACCGCCGCCAACAACAGCTCCTAACCTCGGATTACCGGCTCCAAAAATCATAGAATATATGGCGGTCTTGGCTGTTGGTCGATCAACACCAAATGCTTTTGCGTTGTAGCTGTGTATGTCGCCTTCCAAGATCTGCTTGGCGTACTCACCGTTGTCGTTGAGGTTATTGGCGAGGCACCTCAATTCGAGTCCCGACAAATCAGATCCGACCAGGTACCAATCTTTAGGCACTGTAAACAAGCTGCGGCACTCTTTGCCGTATGGGCTGTAAGTACCAGGTACTTGGCCGAGGTTTGGCCCACGGTGTGCTGCTCGGCCCGATATTGTAGCACCTGACACAATTGTATGTCTGATCTTACCGTCATCATCGACCATCTTTAACCAGGCACCAGCACCTTCAGCTAACATCCCGATACGCTTTTGTATCAAGAAGTATTCAGCTAGACGCTTTGCTTCTGGGAACGGCAGCTCAGACAACACAACATCGTCTATCTTGGCTTGGCCAGACGCAGAGAACTCTTTAGGGCGCCACTTGTACTTATCGACCAGGCACTTGTGTATGTGCTGCCTTGATGCAGGGTTAAACGACACGACTTTCTTCTTGATGAAGATCTCACCTTTGATGTACCCTAGTTTAGCGTTGTTAACTTTGGGCAAGAACTCAGTCTCAATAGTCCACGGTGGGAACAAGTCGTCTAGCTCTGTGCCTAGTTCATCACGGCGCTGGGCTAACTTAGCGTATAGCTCTGACGCTGCTTTGATATCAAACGTCCAACCGTTGTTACCAATCTCCAGGCAAATCTCAGCCAGGTCATGTTCCAGGTCAATGCTCTCCTGGGAGAACCCTGCTTTCATAAACTGGTTGTAGATGGTCAACGTCACAGATGTATCTTGCAGACAATAGTTGCCCATCTCTTCGCTGTAGGTTTCCCAGCCACCATCGTAGTCACCTTTATGGTTACCAGTGCGATACCCCCAGGCAGCCAACGAGTGGCTACCCATGTATTTCTTTGGCAGCTCCTTGAGCAAGAACACACTAGTGGCGTCCTCTTGCATGAGGTTAGCTCTGATCAACCGAGACAATACTAATGTGTCAGTGATCTTGGCGTTGGTTGTCCACTGTGGATGCAGCTTACGGATCACTTCGTTGTCATATGCAATACCGTTGTGTGCGATGATCTCTTCAGCTCTCTGTAGTATATCAAGTGCCATCTGGATCTCGTCAGGGCCGTACAACATGCCTTCGCCAGTATCTACGTTACGCAGAGCAATACAATGTATGACAGAGACTACATCCAGCAGCCCATCTGTCTCAAGATCATATATCCAACGCCCTGTCATCGCTTGTCACCAGAGCCACCCAGGACACCGCGCTTCTTACGTGACTTGAGTTTCTCCAGGTTAATTGCTGCAATGTCATTTAACGACAGGTTGAGGTCACGTGCCAATGCAGCAAGGTACCAGAGTACATCTCCTAGCTCATCTGCAATCTCTGCTTTCTTTTCGTTTGATATTGTATTGAAACCAGTGAAGCTGACATCGTCGTCACGCAGTAGTTTCTTAATTTTACCGAGCACCTCACCTGACTCATTAGCCAAACCAAGACTGCTATATATAACTTTGTGCTTATAGATCATAGTTTCAGCAGCGTCTGCTTGGTATTCATTCATGGTATAATGATGTAAACCTGTAGAGTTTATTCTGACTGTATTCATAGCTGTAGTTCTCCCTGGTGCTGCTCTTGCACTCTTGCTTTTCCTAATTTTGTAATGACATAGACGCGCTGGGGGCGGCCCGATAAGCCACGCCTTTTGCCTATTACTTCAATGTGACCTTTGTTGATCAACTCTCGGAAGTGATTGGTGACGCTGCCGTATGGCATAGTCTTTAATGATTTTTGGATTTGGTCACTTATGCAGCCAGTAGAGCCGTAAGCGGCAATTGTTGATAAGACTAGTCTAGTGTTCCTATCAGCGTCAGTATTTTCATAAGCGTATTCAGAAGTCGCAGCTATGCCACGACCAGCAGGGATAAATGTTCCCATTGTAGTCTCCTTTATTGTGTGTTTTCGATTTGTTAAGTAAGGTGGTGCTTAGAACGCACTGAATGTGTCGGCATCGATAAGCCGAGATGTAGACCGGTCATATTGAAGAGTACCGGCGTAACCGCACTCTCCCGTCTTTCTGTTCTTTAAGATTACAAGTTCTCGTATGCCACTTGTTGGGTCGTCTTCATCGACCTGTAGTCCAATGCAGAAATCAGATAGTTGTGCAATCGAGTGGCTAGACCTCAGTTCAGACAATCGAACCTTGGCGCCGCCTTCGTGACCTTTCTCACTGTTTGGGCGTTTGAGGTGAGACACCATAAACAAGGTAATACCCAGCTCCTGGACAATCGTTGTGCGTAGGTGGTGTACTATGTCATCTACCAGGCGTCTCTCGTCAGTAACCTTACCTGTCAGACCACTGACCAAGAGCGATATGTGATCAAGTATAATAATGTTACAGCCCAGCGCCTTGTGCATGTATGTAATTTTGTTACTAATGTCTTGCATGGCCGTTGATCCGAAGTGGTCTAGCAAATAAAACTTACCCCCTTTACTCAGTAAGTCGTCATAAGCATCTGCAATTTCATCTGGCGTAGCTGCATCAGGATCAATTGTAATGTTCTTGTTCATATGCAAACCCACCAAACCCTGGGCAGATCTCTTTGGTGTTTCCTCTAGCAGTAATAGACCAACGTTTTCACCTTGGGTCATGAAAGAGTAACAAAATTCCCGAACTAAGGTACTTTTGCCAACACCCGATCCAGCAGCTATAGTTATCAGCGCTGGTCTTTCTACGCCTTTGCACATGGTGTTCAATCGCTCATAAGGGAAGTGAACAGCGGACATAGCGTCTACCTGGTGTATCGCTTCACGTAAGTCATCTGGTGACAGTATGCCATCTGGCCTGTATGCCTTTGCCTGGAAGATAGCGTTGATGACTTCACCTGATGCACCTTTGACCAGGCACTCATTTGCATCTTTGTACGGCAGGGTGCCAATAGACACACGACCAACAGGCAGTGCTTCAGCTACTTCAATCGCTGCTTTCTGACCACTTTCGTCTTGGTCAAACAACAGTACAATCTCCTGGAAGTTCATCAAGTAGTCGTAGCTGGCAAGCACAGACTTACGTGCTGATGTATCTCCATTGGGTATGCTGCACGTTGCCCATTTGTGTCCTTGGATCTGGGATATAGACATGCAATCCAGTTCCCCAGTACACAAAACGATCTTCTTGCCAGACGTCCAAAGATGACTGCCAAACAGGGTCATTTTCTTTGCGTCACCAAGGATACTAAAGTTCTTATCTTTGGTTCTCACCTTCTGTGCACATAATGCCCCAGATGTGTCCCTGTACGAGGCCGCCTGGACTGCCTGGCCTTTGTGGGTGGCAACCATGTACCCAAACTTGCGACACGTCTCAGCGGTCAGCTTACGTGCTCTCAGATCAACGTATTCACCAGAGAGTAGGTTGCTGTGGTGGGTGTGTTGCTGTTGTTTCTCTGGGGTAACACTAGTGCCATTCCCATCGCCAGATGAATATGCCTGGCACCCGAAACAATACGTGTGGCCGTCACTAAATAATGCTGCGTTGTCGCGACTTCCACATGCATCACATGGTAGTCTTTGAACAAAGTCACTGTCTTCGTGTTTCTGTTGTGATTCAATGTTAAATATAGTCATGATTACGTGTGTCTCCCTAAAACTAAAAAGGCCGCGCAACCAATATGTTAAGCTGCGCGACCCAAGCCACTAGAGTAATGCGGATAGGCTCTCATCAATCCACTCTTGTGGTATAACTTTGTTAGCAAGTGTGAAGCCCTGCTTTTCAGCAAACATTTTGTATGTCGTTGGGCTTCCTTTGTAGATCTTAGTATTCCAGTTCTGAAACACATAACGTAGATCCATATCGGGGTGTTGCTTGTACAATAGACACGCTTTGGATCTGTCAGATACTGACCAGAACCCTTTGGTTTCCACATAGTAAAAGCCACCAGGTTTCGGTAGTTTAAAATCTGGTGTGTACTTAGCGTTGCGTGATGGCCAGACAAACTCGATCTTATCAGTCTCAAAAAGCAAAGGCAGCCCAGCGTCTGTGATCTGCTTACTGGCTGCCTCTTCAAACCCAGATCTGTAACCGTGCTGTATGGCTCGACGACGAGTAGCTGAGTATCTTGCTTTATTAGAAGTCATAGTCGATTGTGTTATCGGTATCTTCAGCAGCATCTAGGGAAGCGTGACCATTAATCGTCACTTCATCAGCTGCTGTAATGAAGCCACCTTCAACCGGTGCAAACGCCATGCCGCCACCGTCACCACCTGATACTGGCTCGATAACCTGGACACTGTTGAGGCTAAGTGAAATACCTTTGTTACCGTTGCGTTCATAGCACACTGCAACACCACCTAATTTTAAGACTGAGCCGCCATACAGCTTTGGTAGCTTCTCATGTGGGATGTACTGGCCGGAGCTGTCGCAGCTCTTTGGCTCAAACTTACTCTTGAGTTTAAATATGACCTCGCCGGTTTCTTCATCAGTCAAGATAGGCACTGATACTTTTGCTTTGGTGCCAAACTCTTCTTCACGTAGGTTTTTGATACTGTCCAATAGTGACTTAGACTCTTTTGGGTCACATATTAACATACAGCTATAGACACCTTCCGCTGAATAAGCTGTGTCTCTTTCGTTTAACCAGGCATACTTTGCTCGGCCAATCGGTGTATGAAATTCAATCTTTGCTTTTGCCATCTTCGTTATTCTCCTTGTTTGTTATATTTTGGTATTCTAAAACGGAAACACCCCAGAACTTTGCTAGTTCCAGGGTGCTTTGAGGGATTTGTTCACCACGTTGTTTGTGGTATTCTAGTAACCCCAAGACCTTTTCTCTTGGGTGCAATCTATGGCTCCTTTTTTGTAATCTCTATAGGGTGGACACAAGGTCGTTAACTAAAACAATACTCACTTTCTAATACGCCATTTAGATCCAAGTTACCTTTTTTAGGGATTGCCGGCAGTTTCTGCTCTGGGTTTGCTAGGCGCTGTCTGATGTGCTTCTCAAACTCTGCGTACAAGCATTTGTCTTTAAAAGTAGCAACAAACGAATGGCGAATGCAGTGGTACATAGTCCAAGTATCCTGGACTGTTGTAGCAAATGAATCATGTATCATAAAATAATCCGTAATGTCATTATCCAGACACAAGAGAACTGTGCTCTGCATGAGACTTGCGTCAAGTGAGTGTACATAGTTAGCCGCCACAGCTGCCCTCATCTTACGCTTGTCTATCTGGTAAGGGTTTGGCTCTCGAGTAGTCACTTGCTTGCGTACAAGTGCTTTTACTTTGCGATCCCACAAGTAGACTTTAGTCTTCTTCTTTGTCCACTTTGTGTACGACATGACTACAGGAAACCCAGACGGTGTTTGCCAACGTACCGACTTACCTTCACTAGAGACGGCATCTGTCATCCCTTGTAAGAACTCCATACCTACAGCCACTGACTTTGTGACGTTCTGTACAGAGTTGTAGTTGATCTCAGCTAGATACCTTGCGTTGGTGGTCTGCTGTCTCCTAGTGCCAAAGTGGTGCTTCATAAGTTCACCTGGATTAGCAATGTTGTGCTTTGCTACAGAGCGGCGCATAGGTATCATGATCTGTGTAACTAATTGATCAGTGAACCCTGCTACAACACTGGAGTAACCGTAGGTCATTGTATTAGTTTTGACCTGTTTACGACCAACACCAAAGTCTAACCAAAGACCAGCTGTCATACAGCCTTCTTTGCGCCTCTGATTGAGAACACTGACTGTCTGCTTTGCAACATCAGAATAAACGTCCTGGCAATCAGGCATAGGTATTAGGTTTGTTTTCCTTCCGTCCTCAGTGTCCAGAGATAGAGCTGAGTAGATCTGGGTGCCTGAGTTCGTCGCATCCATCCCGACAGGAAGGTAAGCTACCCAATCATCACCTTGATCAATCATGTCAGCATAAGCCTGGCAAGCAGCCAAATATTGAAACGGCTTGTCTGCGGCAGACCAGTGATCAAATGTACCTTTGTAGTCACTAGCAACTTCCATAATCATGAGGTGGTTGTCAGACACCCATTGCATTCGGTCTTCCAGGCACTTCTTATCAATGCCATCAAAGGCTCCAGTGTTGGCAACAGCAACCATGACCCATCCACGATTTTCTGCTGTGACCTTCTTACCGTTGGCCATGAGAAACAATGCTTTTACGTGATCATCGCGGTGGTAGTTGAATGTAGACACTGGGTACATCCTAGATCTCCAACAGAAGTTCCACGGCAAGTAGAACTGCTCGTACTCGTTCATCTCATTTGCTGTCTTAATGACAACACGTAAGTTTTCTCTAGACGCATCAGCTTCACGTAGCTTTAAGTGGTGTTCTTTTCGCTCTGCAAAGATCTCTTCAATGATATCTGCATCCATTTCCATGAGATTTTCTGGCACTATAGGTAGCTGTGGATCTACGATAATTGGGAAATCATCAAGTAGTCCTTTTTCTATAGCTCTACCGCCTTTGATCTCATCTTGTACCCAAGACAATGCATCCAAGACACCTTCATTGATTTTCAGAGGTGTAGCTTGGATGGCGTTTAGCGCCTTGACGTAACTAGGTTCTACATAGTTGACAAAGTGTCTATCGATTGCATCCTTTTGCTCCTTACAAGCACCGCGCACAAGAGACACAGAGCCAGCGAGGGCAGGGTCATAGTAGCAACCAGTGTCAAAAGACGTCCAAGGCTTTGGTGGTACAATCATTGGGCCATACATAGGCTCTGCCCAAGATGCATCGATCTCTAGTGTCTTCAGCTCTTCTCTAGCTTCATCAGTTAGACCTATGCAGAACTTAGTCTTTCTTTTGACCTGGGCCTTGCCGTCTTTGCCTCTAACTACCTCTCCTTTAACTTTAACTACAGTCACTGGGTTTGGGTCGGCATCAAATTCCATGAAGAGGTCAGACACTTTTAAGACAGCATTTAGTACACAGCTACCAGCTTTTTTACATCTAGGTGCATCCCATTTCTCAGGTTTGTAGCCACCTTTGTTTGCGATGATTCTAGCAGCCTTAATTCGGTAGCGTTGACTAGTGTGATCCTTAGTGACTTTAGCTTCAATCCGTCTAGCCATATGTGGGTCGTAATCCTTTAGACCCAGCGCCCAGTTCTCTAGTTCAATCCTACGACCAATAGATGTCAAAGTCGTGGTTTTAGATGCAAACTTTAGTATACTATCGAAACACATGTTTAGACCTATGTAGGCAAGTGTATCTATGTCCACTCCCACCACGTCTTTATAAAAGTCAAACACACGGCCTTTAGTGCCGCCGCAGTTGAACTTAGCTTCTTCAGCCTCAAAGACCTTTGTAAGTTCTGCGGCGACTGCCGGTAGTGCTTTAGTTATAAGTTTATGGGGTTCGTTTTTTAACGATGCTGACTTTAGAGCGTTAGACCTTTTAGTGTATCTTTGTTCACCGTTGTCTATCATTAGTCTTTCGAGTTCGACTTGTTTATTCACAAGTTCTTCATTGTTTACTGCTCTGCTCATACTTTTGTTCTCCCTTGTGTACTCTGTAGGGTGGACAGAAGGTCTAGAGCCATAGAAACAAGGGGTGGGCCTGTGTATGGATTTACCCAAGAGGACACTGGCCTAGAGTTGCCACCGTTAGATTGGTTTAAGGCCGATATTATCTTCAACATGTTACACCAAAACATTGTTTTTACAGTTAGTGTGTCAGCTTGTTCTTTCATTTTTTATTCTCCCTTTTTGTTATGTAAGTCTAATAGTGAGACTACGTTTGTTGTTGAGTCAATGATTCGGAATACAAAAGCGACACAACATATGCCGCTTCTGTTATATACTTTTTTGTCAATTATGGCCGTAGACAACGACTAAAACTGTAATAATAATCCCTGATATAAGACTAAAGTCTGCCCAAAATTCGGGGGTTGATAGACGATTTAATAGATCTTTCATCTAAGCTACTTGCCCCCACTGATTAGCCATTGCATCAGCCATGCCTTTGAAAAAGCGACTACGCTCAGTTGCACGGTCTTTACCAGGTGATGCAAAATGGACGCTGTTACGAGCTGTAGATCCGTCTAATTTACCAGTTGGTATTAGTGGCTTTAAACCCCTAGTCCAAAAGCCCGTTCTTTTCTTTTCATTATCAGGGCTATCATCACTGTCAGCAAACTGCCAAGGTTGCACATAAAAAGGTTTAGTATTTCCAAAATTAATGCGCTCTTTAGCATACTTATGCATTACAGGATTTTCAATTGCGATGTATGGGATATCAGCATTTAAGCACTTATTAAACAAGGCTGCGCCATCGTCTAATTCCTTCCACATCTGATCTAAAGTTTTGTTAGGTGGCGGTACTTTTAACCATCTAACACCACTATTACAAAGACGGGTGCAAGGTGGGTGCATCACTGCAAGCATGTCCCATTTACCAAAAATATGCTCATTAGCAGGGTCTATTGCTTCTAATATATCAGCAACAAAATGACGATTTGAGCCATATTCGTCACGCTTAATATCACAACTATATGCATCATGTCCTTGTTTTAAAAAAGCATCTCTAACAGTACCCGAGCATTCACAACCGATTAAAACCCTCATAATAAGCTATCCATTGCATTTTCTACTGTCTTTTCTTCAGTATGAATATACCTAGCAGTCGTTGCCAACGATCTATGCCCCAGGATCTGTGCAATGATAGCCGTGTTGTAATGGGCTGATGCCAGCGCTGTAGCCGTTGTGTGGCGTAAGCAGTGAAACACGAACAGCTTATCACCAGGTGCAATCCTACGACGAGCCTCACCCCATGTGTCATAGAACTTGCGGTGGCTGTAGTATTTACCTGGTTCAAAGTCCAAGTTGCACAACGCATCATACGCATTACAGTTTAAGAAAACACGGCGATCATCTCCATTTTTAGTGTCTTTTAGATCCACAATGTGTTTGCCGTTTGCGTTCATGTGGTAGTCACCTGGTGTAATCTTCAAGATCTCCCCAAGACGCATCCCAGTTTGTACAGCTAGTGTAGCAAAGTCTGCCATCCAGCTGTTTTCGTGGCCAAGGAAAAACTCGTTCAGAGCGTGTAGTTCATCTTTAGACATAAAACGAGGTCTACCAGACTTCACTTTGTGCCATTTGATTCGTGGTATTTGAAACTGCTCAATAACTCGCATATCGTGTGCGTACTTCAGCAGCGAAGATACAGCAGCAAAATAGTGGTTCACAGTGTTCTTACAGACACCTGTTTCTAACAAGTGATCACTGAACAAGTACATATCTTCTGGCACAAAGCTATCAATGCTCCTAGTACCAAAGTCTGCGTAATCACAGAAACGCATTACCTTGTTAGTGCTTTCAGTAAGATGTTTACCGTGCCAAACTCGATGTCCATTGCTGGACAAGAAACTTAGCAGCGTATGATTTGTAGTAGTAGTAGTAGTCATAATTCGTCTCCCATTTTGAGTTATGGGCCGATGAAAATCCGATGACACTAAGATTTGGAGGCGAGTACCGGAATCGAACCGGTGTACACGGATTTGCAATCCGCTGCCTTCTCCTGATGTCACTGGCACATGGCCCGTAGTCAACGGATATACTATTGTGACACCGATTGCAATACCGTGACACCACTTTTCGAAAAAACACAGATCGTTATGCCGATGTGACATTGATCTGTGTTTCCGAGCTGTTATTCAACCATGCTAAGTGCTTGTTCTAACGTCTCTTTATTGCGCCTAGTCCACCCTCTACCAAACGTGTCAAAGGTTCTAAGGCTCTCGTAAAACGCCTGGCGAACTGTGTATATGTAGTCAATGACAAACTCAGGGTCTTTCTCAGCTACCAGCTGCAAGGTTTTAGGCCCAACGGCACCGTCTGCAACTGCACCAACTGCCCTTTGCAGCGCCTTGGCTGGACGACTAGGCCCCGAGTTTACACAAAAATCCATCAGCGCCCAATCGATACCAGACCCTACATCATCCAGGCGTAGCCTTGACCAGTAGTTCTTACGGTAAATAGGTGCAACATCTTCTGGTGTTAGATCTCGCATCTCTTGTTCGGTTGATTCTCTGCCTATCCATTCGTCATATACACGTTTAGTAACGCCAAGGTTAGTCATGCCTCCAGGGTCGCTGGGGTGATTAACGTAGCCACCTTCGTGATGTAATAACATCTCTAAGCATTTATCAAAGTTCTTTTTCATTTGTTCACCTTTTTAACTTTCTCAAAGCTGCGGAGGCCACCAAGTCCAAGCATACCCATAAGAACTGGCATCATGACTGATGTGTCAGCTTGTGGGACAACTACCCCAAGTGGGGCAAGTAGTGGTGAGATGAGGAAGTTTACTGCCATACCAAGAACACAGATCCAGGCAACAGCTGGCCGCCAGGACGATTGAAACCAATTTCCCTTGGCTTCCTCTTTGTTGACCGCAAGTTGTGCTAGTGAAAGTTCCTGGGCGTGTTTCTCAGACATCGTTGCTATCTCATGGGCAAGAGATGCTGCCTGGTCTTTGTCAGGGATGAACTTATCTAGCAGCCCAGCGACAGGGCTTATCAATGATTGTATCATGTGTGTAATCCTTAGTTTAGTGGATTGTTTGCAAGGCTGTCATAAGCCTTCCAGATGTCGTCTATTTCCGTTTGATAAACATCCAGCTTATCGCCGATTTGATCCGTGATTGTACTCGACTTTTCAACTTTAGAACGTAAGTCCAACAAGTCTTTCTGTTGTTCCAGAATTGTTTGCATCTGCGTACTAATCGTTGATAGCCGCGTGTTAAGACCTCTAACATCATTATCTTGTACCGCCTGTTCTAGCGCCTGTATGCGTGAGTTGAAATCTGTGGCTCTGACGTTAAACATGTCAGCTTCAGTCGTCACAAGATCGATTCCAGTCTCTACTGCATAGAAGCGATTGAGGGTGTCATACCCGTAATAAATACCGCCGCTGATTGCAGACAGTATTGGCAAGGCCGCCGCTATGTACCACCCTTTGAAGGTGAAACCGCCGACCTTTAGTTCTGTGTCTTCCATTGAATTTACATGTCCTTGATTGGTGTTCCATGTTGTTGCATGTAGGTGTTCGCGCCATAGATGGCTGTAGCATCCTTCATGTCATCTGTTAGATAACCAGACCAACCAGTGCCATTTCCAGACCATGTGATGACAAACTCATCGACATTCTGTGTGTACGTGATGGCTGTGTAGTTACCAGCGACTAGATTATTGGTAGCTGTGTAGCTGTCTATAGACGCCGTTAGATCAGTGTTGTTTGCCGCCGCCATGAACGCACCAGCTTGCTGGGCATACTTCTCGACGTTATCTACAGCATCATTGTATGTAGCAACTTCAGACGCCTGTATGGAATACTCGTCTGTCTGTAGCATGTCTTGAAGTGCAACTTGCTCTGGCTTCGTGTCAGCTTCAGCCGCCACTGCGGATACTGATGTAGCTGTAGCAAGAACAGACGTTGCTGATGTCAGTAGGTCAACAGCAAGTGTCAACTGGTTCATTGCCGCTGTGTGCTCTTGTGTGAACAACTGTTTGGCATCTTGTGCTGTAGCGTAATCGTGTGCAACTACTTTGTCTAAAGCCGCTTCGTAAGCAACAAACTGTGCATTTGTTATCTTACCGCCATCTAGGGCATCATCGATTACCACACGTCCAACTGTAGCGTATCCGACAGCACCATTTGTAAGCTGTCCGCTTGCAAGCAGTTTGTTATTGATGATGTCAATCGTTCCCTTCAGCTCCGTTATCTTCTGTGCGCCCGTCTGGCTGTATGACGGGGGTTGGTATGACTCTGCGTGAGCTACGGAACCGCTGACTAATAGTGCGGTTGTCGCTGACAACAGTAGCTTTTGCTTTTGTTTCTTCATCACTTAAATCTTCTCCAATTCTGAGCAGAGTGTCCCAGAATACTTTGTCAGTCTCATAACCAACAATGTAGACCTCTGGGTGTTCTCTGTATTTATCTATTGCCGCTTTACCCATTAGGATTTTACCAGTGACCACATCCATGATTGGACAGGGCGTCGAGGCTAACATCATACTTTTAAATACACTCTGCCCACCTTCGCCATCTTTGGTTTTTGGTGTGGCTGGCGAACTACAGAGAACTGATATGGCTGAAACTTGTAGCCCTAGTCCTCCAATTTGCTGTGGTGTTCCTAGTAGTCTTGCGTTCTTGCGGCGGTTACAGTGCTCATCCTGTTGCATACTGCCTTGAGAGAAACCAAACATTGTCATCTGGATTCCCGATGTCGTGGGTAATAGACAACTATCGTTACCACCGCCGCCCATTACTGTAGGGGCAATGGAAGACATTACAGGTGCGGCCTGAGAAGCCCCAGCGGCATTGTAATTATTAGTTTCGTTAGTTGTCGCATTGTTACTATCGACTGCGGAGTCTTGGTAGTTGTTGCTGAAGTCTCCATTGATGTCGTTTGCATACGCTGAAGTTGTCATCAGTATTAATAAAGGGGTGAGTAGTTTCCACATTCTTCAACCATAACTTTCTCTACTTTGTAATCTTCGCACATCAGCTTTGTCGCCGCATCCTTGTGGCCTATGTAAGCCAAGGTCTGTGCATTGAGATTACGTTCACAAACTGTATCTCCCATAGGACATGAAGACGGAAATGCTATCGGAGTGTCTACATGGATTTCGGGGATACAGGCTGTTGTTAGTGATAAGGTTGCTAGTGCTAGGACAAACCTAGTCATCGCGGTCTGCCATCTTTTCGACTGATGTGCGGATGTGTTCTATGTTCACGTCTATCCGTGCCATTGAGACGGCTTGTGATTGAACCATCTGTTCTACTTTAGATATACGTTGTCCGAACTCAACGATGTCTGTTTGGTTTTCTTGGATGTCTGCCATCATCATTGAGACAGTCCATACGATTGCTCCAGCTTGTGTGATGAGGCCGAGTAGGAGGGTTACAGGGACACTCTTGGCTATGTGCCAGCCATCAGTAGTGTCTGCCATCATTCAGCATCCGCAATTGTCAGAGTACCAGCCTCGACTTGCTTGAGTATCTCTGCGTAGTGCCTGTTGGCTGGGTCTAGTGGGACGAACATCTCTTGTCCGTCTATTGTTGCTTTGATGTTTGAGTTGTTACCATCTTCGTTAGCTTCGTATTGTGCTATTGTAATGTTCATATTATTTTCCATGATTATAGCTCCGCATCAAAATATATTCTGGATGTAATGTCGTTGTACGCCCTCACTTTTATCATGTAGCCAGCAACCCAATTAGGGCTAGTAGCATTCGCTCTTATTGACATAAACCTACAACTGCCATCAGCTTCAACAAATCCGCCCATGTTACTCAGAGTGCAAGAAGAAGAAACTCCATTACCACCATCAAAGTTACCCGTTGATGAACCTGTTGGCACGGCCCTCATAGGCTCATCAAGGTATTTATGTCCAGTAGCTGTAGTTGAGTTGTATGAACCCCCCATAAAAAATTTGTGATAAGTACCACCACCACCGTATTGTTGATAATACCTTTTACACTTCTTCACTTCTTCTGCGTATGAAATGTGCTGGAAATCGGTAGCCTCTGAACCTAATTCTAATTTTACTCCTGTGATTTCAAAAGTAGCATCGTTAGTTGTGTACCAAGTAGAGTCCATATTTGGCGCTCTTACATTTGTGTCGTATGCCTCCCAAACATTTAAGGCTCTTGTACCAGTAGAGTCTGTTCCTCTAAACATTATAAACTCAAGCAAAGCCCCCAGATTATTATCATTATTAAAAGCTACAGCAGAACTACCCG
>Ga0209092_10000919_pt1 | contig 29827 bp, 20 predicted proteins | sample FraStrMetagenome_FD_187446 | JGI IMG/M metagenome (GOLD analysis project Ga0209092, IMG submission 187446) | Marine eukaryotic phytoplankton communities from Arctic Ocean - Fram Strait ARC3M Metagenome (SPAdes) (version 2) | ecosystem: Environmental > Aquatic > Marine > Oceanic | place: Fram...
CCTTTTTCAGCAATTTTATTGGGAGCTAGCTCAAAACATATTCTTATTTTATCTGCTCTTCTTGATCTTTGTGTATCAATAATTTTTCCATTATTTTTTGTAATTACCCCTGATCCATTTAAATTGATAGCTTGAACAACAGATCCAGATCTAATTTTATCTGCTAGTACAATGTTTTTTTGAGCAATTGAATCAGCAACCTTTGCGGTTTCGTTAAGTTCATAAAAAGCATTATCTCTCTCTGCCATTATAAGCTTATTGACCGCTATTAAGCTATCTGCTCTTTTAAACAACAAAGCTCTTTCGTCTTTCAATTTTCCAATCTCATTTCTGTAACGTTTAATCAATGTAACATTTGCTTCTGCATCTTTTACTGAAATTAATAAAACTTCAATTCGCTTTTTAGCTTCAATCAAGTCTTTATCTTTAATTTTACTTTCTTGAATTTCTTGATTATAATCGGCGATTAATTCCTCTAAGTCTGATTCAATATTAAGTTTTTCGTTTTCTAAAATTGTTATTGTATCTTTATTATCGTTATACAATTTTACTGTATAAACAGTCAATACAATTAAAAATAGTGTTAACACACCAGCTATTCCCCTTAATTTATTGTTGTTTTCCCCTATACTCATGATTATTTTGTTTTTTGTTACTAATAAGCAAATCTACTGCATACACCATATATAACGTCTAAAAACAAAAAAATATATATTTATGATAAATCTTTTATTTCCTAAAGTTTGTAACGCATGTAAATCATTACTTTTAAAAGAAGAAATACTTATCTGTACAACATGCAGGCATTCGCTAAGTGTTATCAACAACCTGAACTTTGGTGAGCAGTTAATAAAACAATTATTTTTTGGAAAAATAGTCATTGAAAATGCTTCTGTTTTATTAAAATTTGAAAAAAAAGGTATTTCCCAGGAACTATTACACAATATGAAATATCGTGGAAAAAAGGACTTAAGTTCTTTTTTTGGTAAATGGCTAGGAGATGAACTTAAAGAAAAACTTAGTTATAAAGATATTGATCTTGTGATTCCTGTTCCATTAGACAAAAAACGACTAAAAAAAAGAGGATACAATCAAGTAGAGGGTTTTGGAATCGAAATTGCAAAAGCACTTCAAGTTCCTTATTTAGATAAAATATTAATTAAAGACATTAAAACAAATTCTCAGGTATTTAAGAAGCGATTTAATCGATTTCATACAGCGGGAGTTTTTAGGATAGTCCAACCAAAATTATTAGACCACCAACATGTTTTACTTGTAGACGACATTATTACAACAGGTGCAACTATCGAAAAATGCGCTCATCAGTTATTTAAAAGTAAACAAGTAAAACTTAGTCTAGCTACCATTGCAATCGCTTGAATATTTTCTTTATTTTTGTGATTATGATGCAGCGCGTAATTTACTTTGCAACCTTATTTATTATATCTCAAACTTTTACTAATTGTGCGAAAAGAGGAAATCCATCTGGTGGAACTAGGGATTCAATTCCTCCTGTAATTATTAAAATTAATCCTGAAAACTACCACACAAACTTTAATGAAAAAGAGATTAAAATTTATTTTGATGAATACATTAAACTTAAAGAAATTAATAAAGAACTGGTTGTTTCTCCACCTTTGAAATATCAAGCAGAAATCACACCTTTAACAACTGGAAAGTTTATAAAAATTAAAGTGAAAGATACGCTTAAGAAAAATACAACGTATTCATTTAATTTCGGAAAAAGTATTGTAGATAATAATGAAGAGAACACCTTAGAGTATTTCAAATACGTAGTGTCAACTGGAAATTACATAGACAGTTTAAAGTTAAAAGGAGCCGTTCAAGATGCGTTGTTATTAAATGCTGAAGAAACAACGACCGTCATGCTTTATGAAATAAATGAGTTATTTAATGACTCCATTATTTTTAATAAAAAACCAAATTACATAACAACTATTAAAAGCCCCGCTCAAGATTTTGAATTAACAAATTTGAAAGAAGGGGATTATTTGTTAGTAGCGCTCAAGGATATGGCTAACGATTATTTATTTCAACCTAATTATGATAAAATTGGGTTTTTAAAAGATTTTGTTAGCATTCCAACGGATAGTAGTTATTCCCTTAAAATTTTCAAACAAGAACTTCCATACAAAATTGAAAAACCAAAACATGATGGCAAAAACCATATACTTTTTGGTTATACGGGTGAAGCAAAAGATTTAAAGATTGATTTACTATCAAATGTCCCTAAGGATTTTAAAAGTATTATTTATAAAGATGTTAAATCTGACAGTTTACACTATTGGTTTAAACCTTCCGTCGAAAATGATTCCTTAATTTTTTCAGCAACGAATGGTAGCTTTAAAGATACTCTTGTAGTCAGAATGAGAGATCTTTACAGTGACTCTTTAGATATAAAAGCTATTAATTCAGGAATACTTTCTCCGTTAGATACTTTAAAATTTTCTTCTAAAACCCCATTAACTTATTTTGACATTGAAAAAGTAAGTATCATAAATAAAGATTCTATAGCCGTTCCTTTTAATGGCGAGATTGATTTTAAACACAATACAACTTTATTAAATTTTGAAGTTGATGAATCACAGTCCTATAAAATTCAATTATTACCTGGTGCTTTTGTTGATTTTTTTGAGAATATAAACGATACTATTTTTACTTCTGTAAGAACCAATGAACTATCAGATTATGGTTCTTTAACAGTAATTTTAAATAAGCCTAAACAGCTTCCTGTAATAGTGCAATTAGTAAATTCAAAATTTAAATTAGTTCGAGAACAATTTATTGAAACAAATAAAAATATAGTGTTTGATTATATTAATCCAGGAGAGTATTATGTTAGACTTATTTATGATGAAAATGAGAACAAAAGGTGGGATTCAGGAAATTATCTAAAAAAGAAACAGCCCGAAAATATTATTTATTACCCCACAAAGTTAGAAATCCGAGCTAATTGGAGTTTGATAGAAACTTTTAATTTAGAGTAAAATGATCTCTATCGGATAGAAACTGAAAATGTGCTCTTTCCGATACTATATGTGTCTTTTCTAGGATTATGGTCTCATAAAAATTACCTTCATATTTAGTAGTGGTAAGTTGCTTTCCTAAAACATCATAAATTGCTGAGTGTCCGTTGTATTGATTTAAATTATCGTCTTTTCCTGTTCGATTTACACCTACACAATAAGCCATATTTTCAATAGCTCTTGCTCTTAATAAGGTATCCCATGCATCAATTCTCTTTTGCGGCCAATTGGCAGTATAAATAAGGAGGTCATAATCGCAAGTATTTCGAGCCCAAACAGGAAATCTTAAATCATAACATATGAAGGGACATATTTTCCATCCCAAAAAATTTATTGTTAATAGCTCCTTACCAGAGGTATAGGTTAGATGTTCGTCAGCTAGAGTAAAAGTATGCCGTTTATCGTAAGTGTAATAATCTCCATTAGGTTCAACAAAAAACAATCTATTATAAAAATTATTTTTTTCAGAAACTATAAAACTACCAACTAGTGCGCTGTTTTTTTTGTTGGCTTGAATTTTCATCCAATCAAGTGTTTGACCACTTTCAGATTCTGCTAAAAATGAAGCATTCATTGTAAAACCGGTGGTAAACATTTCTGGCAAGACAATTAGATCTGTATTTTCATTGATATTATTGATTTTTTCAGAGAACATTCGTCGATTTGCATCTGGATTTTCCCAAAACAAATCGGACTGAAGGATGGTTACTTTTAATTCATTTCGCATAGGTAAAAATAGTTAAAAGTATTTTATTAGCAGCTCCTTAATCTATTATCACTGCCAAATTTCAGTTTTAGATTTTAAATTTTAAGATCTATGTTAAATAGAGTTGATAATTTTAGCTGCAGAAATTAACACATCGTTTGTTTTGGCAAAACAAACTCGTATTTGTCTATTATCTGATTGATTCTGGTTGAAAACCGAGGTTGGTATAGTCGCGAGTTTGTGTGTTTTTGTTAATTTTTCTGTAAAGTCTAAATCACTCAAGTCAGTAATAGAAGAAAAATCTAATAGTTGAAAATAAGTACCCTCAGTAGGATGGTATTTAAATTTTGACTCTTTTATTAATTCTAAGAAAAGGTCTCTCTTCTTTTGATAAAAGCTAGAAAGAGATAAATAATTTTTAGGTGTAGAAAGATAAATAGCTAAAGCTTTTTGAATGGGATTATTTACACTAAAAACATTGTATTGATGGATTTTTTTAAATTCATTCATTAACAATTTGGGGGCTAAACAATAGCCTATTTTCCATCCAGTATTATGAAATGTTTTTCCAAATGAAGCAACAACAAAACTCCTTTTTGAAAGTGCTCTAAATTTTGAAACACTGTAATGAATTTGATCATCAAAAATAATATGTTCATAAACTTCATCACTTAAAACAAGTAAGTTATATTTTTCAGTTAATTTTTGAAGTTGAAGCAAGTCCGCTCTCGAAAATACAGCTCCACTAGGGTTGTGGGGAGTATTAATTATGATAAGTTTTGTATGACTATTAATTAAATTTTCAACTTTTTCCCAATTTGGCTTAAAAAATGGAGCCTCTAATTGAACAGCTCTAGTTATTCCGCCAAAAAGTTTTATTGTGGGCTCATAACAATCGTAAGCAGGAGTAAATATAATTACCTCATCATCTTTTTTTATGAGGGCAGCTAACACTGTAAATATAGCTTGAGTTGCTCCAGCTGTGATCGTTATCTCTTTATCGATATCGTAGAGCCTGTCATGTAATAATCTAACTTTTTCACAAATTGTTGCTCTTAAACCTATGTCGCCTGGCATAGGAGCATATTGATTAAATCCATCTTTCATTGCTTTATTTACGAGTTCAATTAAAAGAGGATCACTTTCAAAATTTGGAAAGCCTTGTGAAAGATTTATGGCATTAAAATCAGAAGCCATTTTACTCATTACTGAAAAAATAGAAGTGGTAACATTTGGAAGCTTAGATATCATCAAGGTTACTAAAATTAAAAATGAAAAATCATCGAAACACATTCGATGTTATAAAATTTAATTCAAGATAAGTAAAATAATAGTAGGTTAAAAAAAAGATAATTTTTATTAGTTTAAACTTAGCCCTTTATACTTGCTTTTAAAAACTCTCTATTCATACGTGCTATATTTTCCAATGATATTCCTTTTGGACATTCTATCTCGCATGCACCAGTATTGGTACAGTTACCAAACCCTTCTAAGTCCATTTGATGAACCATATTCATCACTCGATCAGTTGCTTCTACTTGACCTTGAGGCAAAAGTGCATACTGAGAAACTTTAGCTCCAACAAATAGCATTGCTGACGAATTTTTACATGTAGCAACGCAAGCACCACAACCAATACACGTTGCTGCATCCATTGCTTTATCTGCTGCTGTTTTTGAAATAAGAGTTGCATTGGCATCCTGTGTGTTTCCGGATGTATTTACGGAAACATAGCCGCCAGAATGCTGTATTCTATCAAATGCAGAACGATCTACGACTAAATCTTTAATAACGGGAAAAGCAGCAGCTCTGAAGGGTTCAATAGTAATTGTATCCCCATCTTTAAACATACGCATGTGCAGTTGACATGTTGTTACACCTCTATCTGGACCATGTGCTTCTCCGTTAATATACATGGAACACATTCCACAAATTCCTTCTCTACAGTCATGATCAAAAGCTACAGGCTCTTTTCCTGACGCAATTAATTGTTCGTTAAGAACATCCATCATTTCTAAAAAAGACATGTGTTCTGAAATTTCAGTCACTTTATAATCGACCATTTCCCCTTTGTCGCTTGCGTCAAGTTGACGCCAAATCTTAAGTGTTAAATTCATGCTATCTTTTTTATTTATAACTTCTTTCTTTAACTTCTATATTCTCATAAGCCAAGTCTTCTTTGTGCAAAACCGCATTTTTTGGCTCCCCTTTATATTCCCAGGCTGAAACAAATTGAAATTCTTTCATTCTTTTTGCTTCTCCATCATCAGTTTGATATTCTTCTCTAAAGTGACCTCCTGCAGATTCTTCTCTTACCAGAGCATCTTTAGCAAACAATTCACCTAATTCCAAGAAATCTGCTACTCTACCTGCTTTTGCTAACTGCTCGTTATATTCGTTAGCAGTTCCAGGAACTAAAACATTTTTCCAAAAATCCTCTCTTAATGCTGATATTTCTTCGATAGCTGCTTCTAAACCTTCTTTATTTCTAGACATTCCACATTTATCCCACATGATCTTACCTAATTTCTTATGGTAATGATCTACAGAATGAATTCCTTTATTGTTAATAAGGAAATTAATTCTCTCTGAAACTTCTTTTTCTGCAGCATCAAATTCAGGAGTATCTGTTGAAATTTTACCAGTTCGAATATCGTCTGATAAATAATCTCCAATGGTGTAGGGTAGAACAAAATAACCGTCGGCTAATCCTTGCATTAGAGCAGAGGCTCCTAGTCGGTTTGCTCCGTGATCAGAAAAGTTTGCTTCTCCAATTGCATAACAACCAGGTATCGTTGTCATTAAATTATAATCAACCCAAACACCACCCATAGTATAATGTACAGCTGGATAAATCATCATAGGTGTTTCGTAAGGATTTTCATCAACAATTTTCTCATACATCTGGAATAGATTTCCGTATTTGGCACGAACAATTTCTTGACCTAATTGTTTTATTTTTTCTGGAGATGGGTTTGAAATATTTTGAATTTTTGCTTGTTCAAAACCATAACGTTCAAAAGAAGCTGCGAAATCTAAATATACTGCTTCTCCTGTAGCATTGACTCCAAAGCCAGCATCACAACGCTCTTTAGCTGCCCTTGAGGCTACGTCACGTGGAACTAAATTTCCAAATGCAGGATATCGTCTCTCCAAATAATAATCTCTTTGCTCCTCAGTTAAATCAGTTGGTTTTAGTTTACCTTCACGAATAGCTTTAACATCCTCTAAGTTTTTTGGAACCCATATTCGGCCGTCATTTCTTAAAGATTCAGACATCAATGTCAGTTTTGACTGATAATCTCCTGAACGAGGAATACAAGTTGGATGAATTTGTGTATAACAGGGATTTGCAAAATATGCTCCTTTTTTATGAACTTTCCAACCTGCAGTTACATTGGATCCCATTGCATTCGTAGATAAAAAATAAACATTGCCATAACCTCCAGATGCTATTACTACCGCATGAGCAGAATATCTTTCAATTTCGCCTGTAACTAAATTACGTGCAATAATTCCTCTCGCTTTTCCGTCAACTACAACAACATCTAACATTTCGTGTCTATTAAACATTTCAATTTTTCCACGAGCAATTTGACGATTCATTGCAGAATATGCTCCTAATAATAACTGCTGGCCGGTTTGTCCTTTAGCGTAAAAAGTTCGAGAAACTAGAACCCCTCCAAAAGAACGATTATCTAAAAGCCCCCCATAGTCACGTGCGAAAGGGACTCCTTGGGCCACACATTGGTCTATAATATTGGCAGATACCTCGGCTAGTCGGTAAACATTTGCTTCACGAGAACGATAATCTCCTCCTTTAACCGTATCATAAAATAGTCGATAGGTGGAATCTCCATCTCCCTGATAGTTTTTTGCTGCGTTAATTCCTCCTTGTGCGGCTATGGAATGAGCTCTTCGAGGAGAATCTTGATATGCAAATGATTTTACATTATACCCAAGTTCTGCTAAAGTAGCAGCGGCAGAACCTCCCGCTAAACCAGTACCGACAACAATAACATCAATATGACGTTTGTTTGCAGGATTAACCAAATTAATTTGATTTTTATAGTCTGTCCATTTATCTTTCAATGGGCCATTAGGTACTTTTGAATTTAACGCCATAATAGTTTACGATTAATGGTTTAAGTGATGGTAGAGCGCAATGAAAATAAATCCTAGTGGAATTATAATCGAATATGCCTTTCCAATATTTTGAAATATTTTTTTTCTTCCTGCATTACCTCCCATTGATTGAAAGGCAGAAGTAAATCCGTGGGCTAAGTGTAAGCCAAGGAAAACAAACGCAAAAATATAAGCGCCTACCCTAACTGGGTTTGTAAACTTATGAACTAATTCTTCATGGTAACGAAACCCTTCTTGTCCTTCAATAACTCCAGTCCAATCACCTTGAATAAATTTTGTGTTGATTTCTGGGAACCAGAAGTCAATAAAATGCAACGCTATAAAAGCTAAAATAGTCACCCCACTCCATATCATATTTCTACTCATCCAAGTAGAATTTGCAGCGCCGTTATTTTTGGCATACGATTTTCCGTTTGCTTTTTTATTTCTTAACTCTAAAATAAAACCCATTATAAAATGAAAAACAACAGCAAAAATTAAAACCGGTTGCAATACAAATTGAACCAAAGGGTTGGTTCCCATAAAATGAGAAACTTCGTTGAAAATTTCCGGGCTAAAAACTGATAAAACATTGATTGACAAATGCTGTAACAAGAAAAACATTAAAAAGAACGCAGAAAGTGCCATAGCTACTTTTCTTCCAATTGAGGTGGATAAAATTCCCATTTATAATTTTTTTTTAGAAGCACAAAATTACGGCTCAAAGTAAAAACCACCAAACTTTATGGTTTGTTTTCTAAAGTATTTAGAATTATTATTAATTACACAAAAAAATTATAAGTTCTAAAATTCTTATGAATTTAAAGTCCAGAACCAAATAATCGAATACAATTAAAAAGTAAGAAAATAAAAAAGCGTTAGAAACATTAAAAAAAGGGATACTTTAATTAATTTTGAATAAAATAATTTAAGGTTACATTATGAAATATCATCCAATTGATTCCGCATTATTTGTAAAAAATCGATCAAATTTTATGGCTCAGATGAAAGCTAGTAGTTTGGCAGTTTTTAATAGCAACGACATCTATCCAATAAGTGCCGACAGTACGATGCCCTTTCAACAGCATAGAGACATATACTACTTAAGCGGTGTAGACCAAGAAGAAAGTATTTTAGTAATGTTTCCAGATTGCCCTAACAAAAAACATCGTGAGATTTTATTTTTAAAAGAAACCAATGATCATATCGCAATATGGGAAGGAGAAAAACTAACAAAAAAGCGTGCTTTTGAAGTAAGTGGTATAAAAACAGTTTACTGGCTACAAGATTTAAACAAAGTAATGGCTGAACTAATGGCTCAATCTGATACGGTTCATATTAATACTAACGAACATTACAGGGCATCCATCGAAACTGAGACAAGAGAAGATCGTTTTACCAAATGGCTTTTAAACAAATATCCTGCACATAAAGTTGAAAAAAGCAATCCAATATTACAAAGGTTACGTTCCATAAAAGACCCAATAGAACTTGACTTATTACAAAAAGCTTGTAACATCACCGAAAAAGGAATGCGACGCGTTTTAAAGTTTGTTAAGCCTGGAGTAGCTGAGTACGAAATTGAAGCAGAATTTATTCATGAATTTCTCAAAAATCGATCAAAAGGTTTCGCCTACACTCCTATTATCGCAAGTGGAAACAATGCCAACGTACTCCATTATATCGAAAACAATCAGGTTTGTAATGATGGCGATTTAATTTTATTAGACGTTGGTGCGGAATACGCTAATTACAGCAGTGATATGACGCGAACGATTCCAGTAAATGGTCGATATTCAAAACGTCAAAAAGAAGTCTATAATGCCGTAAACAGAGTTAAAATTAATGCCACCAATATGCTAATTCCTGGAACTATTTGGGCGGATTATCATGTAGAAGTAGGAAAACTTATGACTTCTGAATTATTAGGTTTAGGCCTTATAGATAAAGTAGATGTTCAAAACGAAGATCCTAATTGGCCAGCATACAAAAAATATTTTATGCATGGTACTTCTCACCATATGGGCTTAGACACTCATGATTATGGTTTGTTATGGGAGCCTATGAAAACAAATATGGTTTTTACCGTTGAACCTGGAATTTATATTCCAGAGGAGGGTTTTGGAATTCGATTAGAAGACGATGTAGTTATCCAAGAAAAAGGAGCTCCTCTAAACTTAATGAAAAATATTCCGATAGCGATTGAAGAAATTGAAGATATCATGAATTCTTAAAAAATTACTACAAGGGTTTGTAGGTTTTATTGACTGAAATTTAGATTAATAAAAAAAATGGTAACACAGTTCAAGAAAACCTCAATACATTACTCGATAACCGGTGAAGGGAAATGGGTTGTTTTATTACACGGATTTTTATTAAACACAAAAATTTGGTCAGGTTTAATTCCACTTCTCTCCAAAAAAAATAAAGTATTAGCTATCGATCTTCCAGGACACGGGAAAAGTGACTGTATTGACGAAATTCACTCCATGGAACTATTGGCAGACCTCGTCAATTTTATTCTAGAAGAAAATAATATAACCACTGCAAATCTTCTTGGTCATTCTATGGGAGGATATGTTAGTTTAGCCTTTCTTGAAAAATATAGTTCTAAAATTAATACTATTGTTTTATTAAACTCAACTACTGAAGAAGATTCGTTAATGAGAAAAAAAAACAGAGAACGTATGCTTAAAATTATTCATACCAATAAAAATGTTTTTGTGAGAGAAGCAATTCGTTCATTGTTTCCTGAAAAAAAATTAGAAGTGTATAAAGATCTCATTGAATTACTTACAGAAGATGCGTTAAAACTATCAAAACAAGCTATAATGGCTTCAATTCATGGAATGAAACTAAGAAGCGACAGAACTCAAATTTTAAAATTATTTAATGGAAAAAAATATATAATTTCAGGTATTGAAGATCCCATAATACCATTTTCTAATTCTAGAAAAATTACAATTGATAGTGATACAGAACTAATAAGAGTTAACTCTGGTCACATGAGTGTAAATGAAAATCATCGTGAAATTATTGAAGTTATGAAACAGATAGGTTTTATTTAGTTTTTAAAATTACGCCTGTGATTTGAGAATTAATTTTCAGACTCTAATGAATTCCAACCTCTAGCTATTAAAGGAATTTTCTCATCTCCTCGGGTAATTAAATGGACTCCTTCTTTTTCGTGAGTGACATGTCCAATCACCGATAAGTTTGGATTTCCTTTTATTTTTGGAAAATCTTCCATCTTGACAGTAAAAAGCAATTCATAATCTTCTCCTCCACTCAGAGCGATGGTGGTGCTATCCATTTTAAATTCTTCACAAGCAGAAATAACTTGTTGGTCCAATGGTATTTTATCTTCGTAAAGAGTGCAACCTACTTTAGATTGTTTGCAGAGGTGTAAAATTTCGGAGGATAATCCATCACTTACGTCTATCATTGAAGTTGGTTTAACCTCTAAATCTTTTAATAATTTAGGGATATCTTGACGTGCCTCTGGTTTTAATTGCCTTTCGATTAAATAGGTATAATTACCCAAATCTGGTTGAGATTGAGGATTTACTTCAAACACTTTTTTTTCCCTCTCCAAAACTTGCAAACCTAGATATGCCGCTCCAAGATCTCCTGAAACCACTAACAAATCATTTTCTTTTGCAGTATTTCTGTAAACGGCTTCGCCCTTAGCTACTCTACCTATAGCTGTAATACTGATCACTAAACCTGTTTTTGATGAAGTAGTGTCTCCTCCAATAACATCAATTTTATAAAGTTTGGCAGCAGTATGAATACCTTCGTATAATTCCTCAAGGGCTTCAACAGGAAATCGGTTAGAAACACCAATGGAAACCGTTATTTGTTCTGCGTTAGCATTCATGGCAAATACGTCAGATAAATTAACAATTACTGCTTTATAGCCAAGGTGTTTTAAGGGCATATAACTTAAATCAAAATGAACTCCCTCTACCAACAAATCGGTTGTTACAACAATTTCTGTTGAAGAATCATTAGAAATAACCGCGGCATCATCACCAATTCCTTTAATCGTTGATTTTTGGGTTATTTTAAAATTTTTGGTAAGATGTTCAATCAATCCAAATTCTCCTAATTCTGAAATATTTGTGGTAGAATTATTTTTATTTTCAAACATAAGACGATACGTATTTCTGCAAAAATAACAGTAAATTACTTATAAATAGCAACTACTAGAAAGAGCATTTACAACTATTTCATTTAATTATTTTTTCTTGCTTTCTTTCGTTGTTCTTTTTCAGACCTTCTTTGTGCTTTCTTTTTTTCTTTTTTAGCTTGTTTTTCTTCCTTAGTTAAGTGCAAATCAACAATTTGACCATTGTAGAATAAGTCATTTTTATCAATGGTAGAAACGTCTGCTCCTTGTTCATCCGCCAATTGTTGTGCATATTTATCTAGTTCGTTTGAAGAAATCCAACCACCTCCTAGGGATTTATATAGGAATACATAGGAAGATAATAATTGTTGATAATTTTCCGCATAAGCCAATCTAACATCAAATTCTACTCTTTGATTTTCTATAACTTCTAAATAACTGGTTACCCCCTGATAATATCTTTCTCTTGACAAATAACTTGCATTTGTTGCAGCATCTAACATTAATTTATTTGCATTCAATTCTTCTTTTAGAGTAGAAAGTTCGATTAAAGAATTATCGACCTCTAAAAGAGCATTAAGGACTGTGTTTTCATAAAAAAGTAAGGATTGGTAGGCATTTTCTCTTTCTATGTCTACTCGTTTTTTGTTTTTTCCCCATTCAAATAAGGGGGCTCCCAAACCTGCGCCTGCTGTCCAACCCAGTCCGTTAGAAACCAGATTTGACAAATCAGAACTTCCTAATCCTAGCATACCTGTTAAACTAATTGTTGGGAAACGCATTGCTTGAGCGACTCCAATATATGCATTTGATGCTCTGTAATATTCTTGTGCCTCAAGAATGTCTGGACGCCTTTGTAATATTTCTGATGGAATTCCCGAAGAAATAATTTTCGGAATTTCATAGTCTCTTAATTTTTTTAAACTAGGAATTGAATCAGGAGATCTTCCTATTAAAATACTTAAATTATGTTCAGTAAACGCAATCGATCTCTTAAATTGCGGAATAGATACCTGTGTAATTGCTTTTTGAATTTGAGCCTGATTTACGTCAATAATATTGGTATAGCCCTCATTAAATCTTGCTTGAATAATTTGTAACGTACTGTCTCTTAAGGCGAGTGTGTTTTGCGAAATTTCCAATCGAGATTTGTAGTCAAGCAATTGAAAATAATTATTTGCGACTTCACTTATTAAAGCAATTTCTAGAGCTCTTTTGCCATAAAATGTAGCTAGCAAATTGGCTTGAGCAGCCTCATTGCCTCTTCTAAATTTACCCCAAAAATCAAGCTCCCAATTGATGCCAGTCGATGCTCTAAATGAATTTATCGGTACGCCATTAACTAAATCACCTCGAGAAGCTCCTCCACTAACAGTGATTTTTGGACCCATATCAGCTTTAGTAAAACTAACATTAGCTCGTGCTTGTTCAATTCTGCTTGCTGCGATTAAAGCGTCCTTGTTTTCTCGAAGAGCCGTTACGATCAAGGTATCCAAAACAGGGTCTTTGAATAAATCCCACCATTTTAAGTTGATCATACTATCGGTATCTTTTGCCGAGTATCTATACTCTTTCAAAGTAATTTCTTTAGGTTGTAAATAATTAGGCCCAACTTTACAAGACTGCACCAAAACAATTAATGTTAATAATAATAGATATGTATAAACTTTCATCATTAATTTGTTTTGGATTTTAATTGAGTAAGTTGTTCTAGATCTCTTTTTTTCTCATAGCCAGCAATTTTTCCAATAAACACAAACAGCATAGGATATAAAAAAACGCCTAATAAAGTTGCTAATCCCATCCCTCCTAATAAAGCCATTCCCATTACTTTTCTTGCTTCAGCTCCAGAACCTGAAGCGATTACCAAAGGAAAAACTCCAAGAATAAAAGAAAATGCAGTCATTAATATTGGTCTAAATCTTGATTTAGCTGCTGCCATAGCGGCATCGAAAAGGCTTAATCCTTTTTGAAACTCATCATTTGCAAATTCAACAATTAATATGGCGTTTTTTGCTGCCATACCAATCAGCATAACAAAGGACACTTGAGCAAAAATATTATTCTCGAATGTTGGACTTATTAATCTTCCGAGCCAGAGGGCTAATAAAGCTCCAAAGATTGCAAAAGGAGTTCCCATTAAAATTGCAAAAGGTAATGACCAACTTTCATATTGAGCCGCTAGTATTAAGAAGACAAATACCAACGAAAACGTTAATATAATTCCTAAAGATCCCGAAGCTTTTTCTTCTTGAAAAGACATCGCGTTCCAGCTATAACCCATATCCTGTGGTAATGTTTGAGCGGCTACTTCTTTAAGAGCGTTTCGAGCATCATCAGAGGTATATCCTTCTGAGGGACTTCCTGTTACCTCAACAGATCTATATAAATTAAATCGTGTAGTGTAATCCGGTCCCGAAATATTTTGAACATTTGCAACCGTTGACAAAGGAACCATATTTCCTTTATTGTTTTTTATAAAAAACTTATTGATTCCTGTTTCATCAACTCGATATTCAGGCTCGGCTTGTATGTATGTTTTGTACAAACGCCCAAATCGAGTAAAATCGTTAACATAGGCTCCGCCCATGAAGGCTCCAATCGTAGTGTAAAGATCATTTAATCTAATTCCTAATTTTAATGCCTTTTCCTTATCTATATTCAAAAAACGCTGAGGCACTGTCGCTTGAAAAGTAGTACTTGCTCTTCCAATTTCAGGGCGTGCATTGGCTGCTTGGATAAATTTCATTGCGTTCTGAGAAAGGTATTCTGGTGTATTACCTCCCTTATCTTGAAGCATGATACTGTATCCTGAACCATTTCCTAGACCTGGTATAGCCGGTGGACCAAAAGCAAATACCTGAGCTTCTTTTATTGTCATTGCCAAGCGCTTATTTACATCTCCAATAATTTCTTCAGCAGTACGATCTCTTTCAGACCAATCTTTTAGGGTGACCCATAAAAATCCTGTATTAGAGACCATAGCTCCAGATAAAATACTGAATCCTGTAGCAGTAGTAACAAAATCAACCTCTGGAATTTGCATTAAAATTTGTTCAATATCTTTGGTTACCATATCAGATCTTTGAATGGATGCTGCATTAGGTAATTGAACATTAACATAAAAATATCCCATATCTTCTTCAGGAATAAATCCACCTGGAACCAAACTTCCAAATATTCCTGCTCCGAAAGTCATCAAGAGTATAAAAATAACAGAGCGTTTTAATTTTCTGCCAACGATATTAGTAAAACTCATATACGAGTCAGTGGTTTTATCCATCCCTTTATTAAATTTTGCAAAAACCCAGCCAAGAGGTCCTTTGTATACCTTTGGTTCTTTTAAAAGTAAAGAACACAATGCAGGGCTTAACGTTAAAGCGTTCACAGATGAAACCAATACAGATACTACAATAGTAATTGCAAATTGTTGGTATAACAAACCTGTAATACCCGCCATTCCTGCTACCGGTATAAAAACAGCTACTAAAACCAATGTCGTTGCGATTACTGGCGCTGTTACCTTTCGCATTGCATCAAGAGTAGCTTCTTTTGTAGACATTCCTTTTGCAATATTTACTTGAACTGCTTCTACCACGACTATTGCATCATCAACTACAATTCCAATAGCTAACACTAAACCAAGTAAAGACAATACGTTAATAGTGAAGCCTAAAGCCGGAAAAAATATAAATGCTCCAATTAGGGAAACTGGTATCGCCAAGGTAGGTATTAGTGTTGCTCTCCAATCTTGAATAAAAATAAAAACTACAAAAACTACCAATATCAATGCCACAATTAATGTAACTACAATATCTCTAATTCCTGCATCAATTGCGGTAGTTGAATCGAGTGAAATATCGTATGCTATACTTTCAGGAAATTCTGTAGCTAATAAATTCATTTCTTGACGAATGGTCTGAGCTAATTCGGTTGCATTAGATCCAGGCGCTTGATATAAAGCAATAATTGCAGATGTTTTGCTATTTAAGCGGGCTTTCATATTATAACTTTCCACACCAAGATTTATGGATGCTACATCTTTAAGTTTTGTTTGTGACCCGTCTTCTTGGGTTCTTATAATAATATTACCAAAAGCTTCTTCCGAATTAAATCGCTCTGGCAATCGAACAGTATAGGTGAACTCTGTACCTATCGGGGCTGGCTCTGCACCAAATTTACCTCCAGGAACAATTACATTTTGCTCGTTAATGGCATTAATTATTTCCGGGACCGTTAATCCTAACTGTGACAGTCGATCAGGCTTCACCCAAATTCGCATGGAATAATCTGAAGCGCCAAGGACATCTACCCTTCCAATACCCTTGGTTCTAGCTAGCTTATCCTTAATGTTAATCAAGGCATAATTTCCTAAAAAATCTTGATCGTACCTACCATCTGAAGTTAATGTAACTAACATTAGGATATTTGGGAGTGATTTTTGTGTTGTAACTCCAAATTTTGTTACAGATGCAGGTAATTTAGCAGATGCAGCAGAAACTTTGTTTTGCGCCAATACCGTATTCATATCTGGATCAGTTCCTACATCAAAAGAGATATCAATAGACATGGTTCCGTCATTTGCATTAGTAGATTTCATATAAATCATGTTATCTACCCCGTTAATTTGTTGCTCTAAAGGAGTTGCAACAGATTCCTCAACACTTGTGGCATTTGCACCAGTGTAGGAAGCTCTTACTTGGACAATTGGAGGTGTTAGGTTTGGATATTGCTCGATAGGTAATCCAACGAGCATTACAGTTCCTACAATCACAATAACAATTGCAATGACAATTGCTACAATAGGTCGGTGAACAAAAAAGTTTCCTTTATTTTCAGGCATAATTATTGTTTTGTTTCTTGAGATTTATAATCAGTGACAACAGGTATAATTTCATTACCAGGTCTCGCTTTTTGTAAACCCTCTAAAACAATACGATCGCCATTTTTTAAACCACTTTTAACAATAACAAAACCTGGTATTTTCTCACCAACCTCTACTTGAATGGTTTCTACTTTATTTTGTTCATTGACCACTAAAACAGAGTATTGACCCTGCAATTCCATTAAACATTTTTGAGGAACAATAAGCGCGTCTTTAACATCTTTAACTTTAATTTTTACTCTCGCAAATTGTCCAGGTCTAATTATTTTATCTGGATTTTGAAACGTAGCTTGAACAAGAATTGTTCCTGTGGATGTATCGATATTTCTATCTATAAAATCTATTTTTCCTCTTTCTTCAAACAAGGAGCCATCTGATAAAATTAATTGAATATCTGATTTTTTTTCTCTTTCTTGTTGAGAAGAATTTTTAGAATATTCTTTAGCAATTTTTAAATACTCGTTTTCAGACAAGAAAAATTGAACTCTAATTGTATTGATGTCAGAAACAGTATTTAGAATTACAGGGTTAGGATTTTTTCCTACAAACTCTCCTTCTCGAGCTAAAGTCCTTCCAATAATCCCATCGATAGGAGATGCTATTTTTGTATAGCTTAAGTTTATTAGAGCGATTTTTAAATCTGCATTTGCTGCCTCCAACGAAGATATAGAAGCATCCCTTTGGGCTTGAGCCATGTCTAACTCACGTTTGCTTAATGCGTCAATTTCTGCTAGTGGTTTTACTCTTTTCAAGTCACTCTCTTTTTGAATAACTATTGTGTTGGCTTGAGCAACCATACTTTGTTTAGCAACTACTGCCTCTCTAAAGGGATCAGGATCTATCGTATATAATAAATCTCCTTTTTTTACATTTGATCCTTCTATAAAGTTGATTCCTTCTAAAAATCCTTCAACCCTTGCTCGAATAGGAATATCTTTTTGACCAAAAACTTGTCCCACAAAAACTTCATAGATTGGAACTGTTTTGGAATTCACTTCATAGACATTAATTTTCTGTAACGGTTGTGTTTTAATTTGTTTTTCTTTACAGGAGGTAGTTATCACTAAAAATAACAATAAAGATAAGCGGTAGTTAGTTTTCATTTTATGGAAGTTTGTTGACATGTAGTGGTTAAAAGCAATAAGAAAAAAGTATTGTCCAATCTAATGATTTTTTCGTTTCTTTGATAAAAAATTGAAAAAAAAATTATGAAAAAGTTATTATTACCAGTTTTAATATTATGTATGACGACGTTAAACTCGCAAACACCTTGCGAAAACGGATTGGCAGGCCAATACCCTTGTAATGGTTATGACTTACAGGTTTTTATTCCTTGTACTGATTTTGATGCGAGCAACGCAAACGACTCATGGGGATGGACAGATCCTGAAGATGGAACTGAGTATGCGTTAGTTGGTTTAGATAATGGAACCGCATTCCTCGATATTTCAGATCCAGTAAATCCAACATATCTTGGAAAATTACCTACACACACAACTTCAAGTTTGTGGAGAGATGTAAAAGTCTATAATAATTACGCATTTGTAGTTAGTGAAGCAGGCGGTCATGGAATACAAGTATTTGACTTAACTAGATTAAGAGATGTTGCTAACCCTCCTGAGACATTCACGGAAGATGCGCATTACGGTGGCTTTGGAGGCGCACATAATATCGTTATCAACGAAGAAACAGGTTATGCTTATGGTGTCGGTGCAGACTTTAGTGGAGGTGCACATTTTGTTAATATCCAAGACCCTTTGAATCCGGTAGGTGAAGGAGGATATAGTGGTAGTGGATATACGCATGATGCACAAGTAGTTGTTTACGATGGTCCCGATTCGGATCATACAGGAAAGGAGATTTACATTGGAAGTAACGAAGATTTTGTAACTATTGTGGATGTTACTGACAAATCAAATCCACAATTAATATCCAACGTATTATATTCCAATACCTCTTATACTCATCAAGGTTGGTTTACTGAAGATTTGACTTACTTTATTATGGGAGACGAAATCGATGAGATAGATTTTGGTTTTGATACTAGGAATATTGTTTTTGATTTTACAGATTTAGATAATCCAGAGCTAGCATTTGAATACACTGGGCCAACTTCGGCAACAGATCACAATGGTTACGTGAAGGGCGATAAATTTTACCTAGCAAACTATCAAGCCGGTATGCGAGTAGTTGATATTTCTGATATTGCAAACGGGAATATGACCGAAATAGGATATTTTGATGTTTTTATTTATGGAAACTCCGCAGGTTATGATGGAGCTTGGAATGTATACCCCTATTTTGAAAGTGGTAATATTATTATCTCTAGCTTAGTCTATAGTGATCCAAACTATGTGCCTGGTTTCTATTTAGTAAAACCTTCATCACTAGGAATGGGAAATAATACTATTTCTAATTTTAATATCCATCCGAATCCTAGTTCTAGTAATGTTAAGATTAGCGCTACAGAAACTCAAATCAAAACAATTGATGTTTATGATTTAAATGGCAAGTTGGTAATTTCTAATCAATACAACTCTGTAGCAACAACTGATTTGAATGTTGCAGACTTATCAAGTGGAATATATATTTTAAAAATCAATACTAAATTTACCTCGAAAGTTGTAAAGTTTTAAAATACTTCTCAATTTCTATTATATTTTTGATGGAAAAGAATTATTTGATTGATATTAAATTAATTGTTTAAAAAGTAGGGTTTATTGATAATTAAATTGTCTTATACTAAAACTATTAAAAAAAATTAATTGTTAACTAACAATTCATTATTAATATCTTTATATGATTAAACTTAATTTTATGAAAAAAACAATGCTCTTTGTATTTTTTGTGTATAGCCTTGTAAATTATGCACAAACACCATGTGATAACGGTATGGCGGGATCCTATCCCTGTAACGGTTATGACTTACAATCTTTTATCCCATTTTCAACATTTAATGCTTCTAGCGGAAATGATTCTTGGGGTTGGACCGACCCCCAAGATGGTAAAGAGTATGCCTTAATGGGTCTTAACAATGGAACTGTTTTTATTGATATTTCAGATCCTATTAACCCTATTTATCTTGGAAAATTACCAACACATACTTCTTCAACAACTTGGAGAGATGTTAAGGTTTATAACAACTATGCTTTTGTTGTAAGTGAAGCAGGAGGACATGGAATGCAAGTGTTTGATTTAACTCGTTTAAGAGACGTAGCTAACCCTCCAGAGACATTCACAGAGGATGCACATTATGATGGCTTTGGAGACGCACATAATATCGTTATCAATGAAGAAACAGGATATGCTTATGGAGTTGGAGCGGATTATAGTGGAGGTGCACATTTTATAAACATTCAAGACCCTTTAAATCCAGTTGGAGAAGGGGGTTATGCCGGTAGTGGTTACACCCACGATGCGCAAGTTATCACCTATAATGGCCCTGATACAGATTACACCGGAAGAGAAATTTACATTGGATCCAACGAAAGTTTTGTTACAATTGTAGATGTAACTGATAAGTCGAATCCCGTATTAATCGCCAATGCAACCTATAGTAATGACTCTTACACTCATCAAGGGTGGTTGTCGGAAGATTTAAACTACTTTATCCTCGGTGACGAATTGGATGAGCAAAACTTTGGATTCAACACAAAAACCATTGTTTTTGATTTCTCTGATCTTGATAATCCTCAATTTGAATTTGATTATTTTGGAACAACATCCGCGATAGATCATAACGGATATACCAAAAACAATAAATATTATTTAGCTAATTATACTGCAGGAATGCGAGTATTTGATATTAGTGATCTAGAAAACCAAAACATAAGTGAGCTTGGTTATTTTGATACCTTTCCCTCCAACAATTCTGCAAATTTTTCAGGAGCTTGGAATGTATATCCTTACTTTGAAAGTGGCAATATTGTAATTTCTAATTATTCAGGGGGTGGTTTTTTTCTGGTTAAATCAAACGCAGTAGATTCGACAAGTCCGCTAGCCGTTTGTCAAAATATAACAGTCGAACTAGACGATAACGGTACGGTGACGGTTACTGCAGAAACCATTGATGGAGGCTCTTCAGACAATGTTGGAATTGCTTCATTTGAATTGAATTTAAGCACTTTCACCTGTAACGAACTAGGAGATAATAACGTAATCTTAACGGTGTTTGATGCGGCAGGAAATTCAGCTTCTTGTGATGCGATCATTACAGTTTTAGATACTATTTCACCAACTGTAATTGGCCAGAATATTACAGCTGATTTAGCCGGCAATCCTACGGTAACCGTTTCGGCCGTTGAAGTCGATAATGGCAGTTTTGATAATTGTTCCATTGCCAACCTATCGTTAAGTCCAAATACTTTCGATACCACTGGAATTTTTGAAGCTGTTTTAGAAGGAACTGATATCGCAGGAAATTCAGAAAATTTAACCGTTGAAATTACTATTATTGATACTGTAGATTCAGAAAATCCCATAGCAGTATGTCAAAACTTTACGGCTCAATTAGATGAAAATGGATTAGTGACAATTACTGCAGATACTCTCGATGGAGGCTCCTCTGATAATGTTGAAATTACATCCTTTGAAATAAGTATAAGTACCTTCACTTGTAACGAAATAGGAGACAATGAAGTGATTTTAACTGTGTTTGACGCGGCAGGAAATTCGGCTTCTTGTGTCGCAATTGTTACTATTGAAGATATTACTCCACCGACTATAATTGGACAAGATATTACAGTAAATCTAGATGGCAACCCTTCAGTTACTGTTTTAGCTATTGAGGTTGATAATGGTAGTTTTGATAATTGTTCTATTGAAACCTTAACTTTATCACCAGATATATTTACAACTGTAGGAGTATATGATGCTATTCTAGAAGGGACAGACTCTTCAGGAAATTCAGAAAATACAACCGTTGAAATTACTATTATTGATACGGTTGACAATGAAAACCCTATAGCAGTTTGTCAAGATTTTACTGTAGAATTAGATGAAAATGGATCTATAACTATTTCTGGAGATGATGTAGATGGAGGTTCCTCTGATAATAGCGGTTTTTATACCTTAACTATTGATATAAACACCTTTGACTGTTCGAATATTGGGGAAAATGAAGTCACTTTAACAGTAACTGATCCTTCTGAAAATATTGATACTTGTGTAGCAATAATAACTGTTGAGGATAATTTAGCCCCTATGATTATATGTCCTGATGATCAACTTATAGAAGCGGGTCCTGATGGCACCGTAATCTTACCTGATTACGTAGCTAATAATGAAGTTACGGCTACCGACAACTGTACGGATAATTTGACAATTGAACAAGATCCAGCTGCGGGAACTATTCTTGGCATGGGAAGTAATACCATTACATTTATAACAACAGACAGCTCAGGAAATGAAAATATGTGCTCATTTGAACTAGAAGTACTTGTACTTGGATTGAACGATAATGAATTAAATAAAGGATTGAGCATCTATCCAAATCCCTCGTCAAATATGGTGACTGTAAATTCAAAAACTGATTTATTAACCTCTATTAGTGTGTTTGACATCAATGGAAAGCAAATTCTTGATATTAATACTATAAATTCAGAAACAAAAACACTTGATATTTCGAATTTTTCAAATGGAATCTATTTCATGACCATTAATAATGAAGTCACCAAAAAATTGATAAAAATTTAAATAATGAAACTTTTTATTCCTGTTTTTTTTACCGTATTATTTTCAATAAATCTCTCAGCACAAATTCCGTGTGATAACGGAATGGCTGGAGATTACCCATGTGATGGCTACGATTTACAATCTTTTATTTCGTTAGAAGAAATGGATGGTATAAGAGGAAATGATTCTTGGGGGTGGACCGATCCTGATGATGGAAACGAATACGCCATTATGGGCTTAAAAAATGGTACGGCTTTTATTGATATATCAGATCCAATAAACCCTGTTTACTTAGGGAAATTACCTTCCCACACAGGAGAAAGTATTTGGAGAGATATAAAAGTATATCAAAATCATGCTTTTATTGTAAGTGAGGCTAGTAATCATGGCATGCAAGTTTTTGACTTAACAAGACTAAGAAATGTACCCAATCCGCCCGAAAATTTCACAGAAGATGCTCATTACGATGGATTTGGAGCTTCACATAATATTGCAATTAATGAGGAAACTGGTTTTGCCTATAGTTTGGGGGATAACACCTATGCTGGTGGTGCCCATTTCATTGATATTTCAGATCCCTTAAACCCAACTGCAGCCGGCGGATATTCTGCTGATGGATATACCCACGATGCGCACATAAAAAATTATAATGGGCCAGATACCGACTATATTGGAAAAGAAATTTATGTAGGCAGTAATGAAGACCGTGTGGTAATTGTAGATGTGACCGATAAGGACAATCCTCAACATATTGCAGATATATCATACACCAATTTTTCGTATACCCACCAGGGATGGATAACCGACGATTTTAAATATTATATTTTAGGAGATGAAGCGGATGAAATAGACTTTGGATTTAATACAAAAACAATCATTTTAGACATCTCTGATTTAGATAACCCAAGCCATTCATTTGATTACACAGGGCCTACCCTTGCAACTGACCACAACGGTTATATAAAAGAAGATGTTTTTTATCTTGCTAACAACGCTGCTGGATTGAGAGTTATTGATATTTCTGAAATTGAAAACGGTACCATGACACAACTTGGTTACTTTGATAGTCATCCTTTAAATGATTTTGCAGGTTACGAGGGAATTTGGAGTACGTATCCATACTTTGAAAGTGGGAATATTGTTATTAGTGATCGAGAAGGTTTCTTTTTAGTAAAGTCTTCTGCACTATCAACAATAAATACAACTTCTGAGTCTTTTGAAGTGGCATTAAATTCCAACACTGATATATTGAATATTCAATCAAGTGAAATACCAATACTAAATATAAAAATTTACGATTTAAATGGGAAAAAACTAACTGATCAATTGTTCAATTCCAAATCAACTGTTGCTGTAAATTTGAATAGTTTTTCAAATGGAATTTATATACTTAATATAAACAATCTATTTGCATTAAAAGTTGTAAAATTTTAATAGTCTGCCCAAAATTTCAAACATATTATAATGAGATAGTAATGTTGTAATATAAAAATAACTACAAGAAAAGTAGGGTTTAGCGACTATACAGTTGTTTAATTAATAGTATTTATGTTATAATGTTTAATAACTGTTAAATTTTATACATAACTACATTAAATAATTACATTTGTAACTTAATAAATAACCTATGAAAAAAATATACTTATTTCTATTCGCAACACTTACCCCATTTTTTAATTTTGGACAAACTCCCTGTGAAAATGGTTTTGCACTTAACTACCCTTGTAATGGTTTTGATTTACAATCTCATATTTCATTAGCTGAAATGAATGCAAATGGTGCAAGCGACTCTTGGGGTTGGACAGATCCTGAAGATGGAGCCGAATACGCCTTGGTAGGCTTGACAAACGGGACTGCCTTTATTGACATCTCAGACCCAATAAATCCAGTATATTTAGGAAAACTACCAACTCATTCTTCATCTATAATATGGAGAGACATAAAAGTATATCAGAATCATGCATTTATTGTAAGTGAAGCTAATGGTCATGGAATGCAAGTATTTGATTTAACACGATTAAGATCTGTTGCATCTCCGCCTGAAACATTTACTGAAGATGCACACTATCCTGGTTTTGGAAGTTCTCATAATATAGTAATTAATGAAGAATCTGGATATGCCTATAGTGTTGGAGATAATACCTTTGGAGGTGGACCACATATGATTAATATACAAGACCCACTTAATCCATTTTTAGAAGGAGGATATTCAGCAGGTGGCTATACTCACGATGCTCAAGTAATTATTTATGATGGGCCAGATAGCGATTATACTGGAAAAGAAATATTCTTTGGTTCTAATGAAGATCACATTGAGATAGTTGATGTAACAGACAAAGCAAATCCTATTCAAATAGCTTCACTACCTTACTCTAGTTCTGGTTACACACATCAAAATTGGTTAACCGATGATCGTAAATATATGCTTCTTGGCGATGAGGCTGATGAGTTTGATTTTGGGTTTAATACCCGTACTATTGTTTTTGATGTGTCCGATTTAGACAATATTCAATTTCACATGGAGTATTTTGGTGAAACTAGCTCAGTAGATCACAACGGATATGTAATTGGTGATCGATATTACCTTTCAAACTATTCTTCTGGATTGCGCGTAGTAGATATTAGTAATATTGAAAATCAAGAAATGACAGCAGATATTTATTTTGATACTTACCCTCAAAATAATAATGCTAATTATGATGGCTCTTGGAATGTCTATCCTTTTTTTGAAAGCCAGAATATTGTTATTTCTGGAACTAATGGGTTTACTTTAGTTAGAGAAAGTGGGTTAAATAATCCTGACTTTGAATCTAATAATTTTAACCTAATACCCAACCCAGCTAAAAATAATTTAAGGATTCAATCCAACAGCAATCCAATTTCAAAAATTGAGGTATTTAACATATTGGGGCAAAGAGTTATAAGTATTGACAGCGAGAATTTACTAACAAAAAATATTGATATCAGCAGCTTAAATGTTGGAATCTACTTAGTAAAAATTAATAGCTTAACCACAAAAAGACTGATTGTAAAGTAATATAATTAACAAATAATAGTTAATTTTATATACTAGCCATTTAAAGTTGGTTCATTATGGATTTTTTTAAAAGAAGAAAATACCTATCAGTATTCTTATCTATATACATTCTTATTGCTTGTACTAGTGATGATGATAGTTCCGTAATCCATGGAGACCCTGTCTTTGAAGGAGAATTAGTTTGGGTCAAAACTTTTGGAGGCACTAACGAAGACGATGCAATCGATATCGTAGAAGCCGATGATGGTGGATATGTCGTGTTGGGATTCACTAATAGTACCGATGGAGATATTACAGGTAAAATTAATCCAGACCAGGACTATTGGTTATTAAAACTAAACCCAGACGGAGACAAAATCTGGGACAAAACCTATGGAGGTAGTCAAAACGATCAGGCAACAGGCTTATCCAAAACCAACGACGGAGGCTACATCATCTCCGGTTATACTTCAAGTTTTGATGGAGATGTTTCTGAAAATGCAGGCTTTCAAGACTATTGGATTGTAAAAGTAGATAGTCAAGGGGAAATCCAATGGGAAAAATCATTTGGATTTATTGGCCAAGATCAAGCTTACAAAGTGATCCCAACAAGTGACGGTGGATACTTTGCTTCCGGCACTTTACAAGTAGGTGAAGGTGGTAGTAATGGGGAAGGAAATGATATCATACATGGCGATCAAAATTTAAGAGCCGGTCAACACAGTTTGGGGGACTTTTGGGGGATCAAAATGGATGCCAACGGAAATAAAATTTGGCGTCGCTATTTTGGTGGGACACAAGCAGATTTAAACAAAGACGTTATTGAAACTGATGATGGTGGGTTTTTATTGATCGGTGTTTCTGATAGTCCTGACTTTGATATTTCTAATGCAATAGGTGCAGACGATTTTTGGGTGATAAAATTGAGTGCAACTGGAGAGAAAGTTTGGGAGCAATCCTATGGAGGTCTTGAAACTGATAGAGCATTCTCAATTGCCAGGGCTAACGATGGAAATTACTTACTATCCGGAGAATCAAGATCTCTTGGTGGAGATGTATCCAACCCAAAAGGTGGTGGCGATATTTGGATTGTTAAAATTAATGCTTCTAATGGATCAATACTTTGGGAAAAATCGTTTGGTGGAGCTGAATTTGATACTTCCAGAGGAGTCAAGAATCTGGGTAATGGATCATTTGCAATTGCAGGAAGTTCAAGAAGTACTGGTGGAGATGCCAGTAATAATTATGGAGCAAACGATGCCTGGTTACTTATTGTTAATGAAAACGGCGCTCTAGAATATGAAACCAATATTGGTGGCTCAGATATTGATTTTGGAAACAATGTAACGGGAACCTCAAATAATGAAATTGTATTTGTAGGAAGTACCTTAAGTAATGATTTTGACATTTCACTTAATAAGGGTGATAAAGATATCTTAATCTTTAAAATGAGATAAAAAAATACAGAAACATTTTTAGGGTAATTTACATTAAAGATGTTTTATAAGTACTAAATAAAGAATCTAACAACAATTTAAAAATAAATAAAAATGAAAAAAATTGCCTTTCTCCTAACGCTATTAATTGTTTTTTTGGCTTGTGACTCGGATGATGACAACAACGCGCCACAATTTCTGATTTCAGTTTCTCATTCTCACAATTGGGATGGTGAAAACGTAAGTTCTGACGACATCGGAATTACAGAGTTTACAAACGAAAGCGGGGAGGTCTTAGAAATTACAAGACTTCGTTATTTAATTTCAAAAATAATATTGACCAATAGCACAGGAGATGAAATATCAATTTTAGGAACCAACGATTACAATCTAGTTGATCTCTCAGATAACAATACCTTTAATTATGCAACTAATATTGTTGTACCGCCAGGAACTTATACAAAAATTAGTTTTGTGTATGGATTTAATGAAGAAGATAATATGGACGGAGCTTACGAAGATCTAAATAGTGCAAGTTGGAATTGGCCTGGAATGCTAGGTGGCGGTTACCACTTTATGCAATTTGATGGCACCTATGCAAACCCTGGTATTGGAGACGATCCTGTTTTTAATTATCATAATGGAACTGCCAAAGTAAGTGATGGTGTATTTGAACAAAACTTTATCACCGTTACTACTGAAAATTTATCTATCAATAGCAATACTGTTATCGACGTAAAAATGAATTTAGCAGAGTGGTTTAAAAATCCAAACACCTGGGATTTAAATGAATTTAACACCGGTTTAATGGGCAACTATACTGCTCAAAAAAGAATGAACGAAAACGGTCAATCCGTATTTTCGGTTTATCTTGGAGATTAATTAATTATGATAGATGAGGTATTTTTCAATTATACTGATAGCATGTTTTTTTCTGTCTTGTTCTAGTTCGGACGACAGCACTAATTATGTGCCAACACCAGTAAATTTAGAAATACCTGCTCTTTTTAATTCCCTACTTCTACCTCCTTCGGTTCCAACCAACAATCCTCAAACATTAGAAGGAATCGCTTTAGGTAGAAAATTATTTTATGAGCCCTTGTTGTCTAACGACGGCACCCAAGCTTGCGCTAGTTGTCATTTAGCAGAAAATTCGTTTACTGACCCCAATCGTTTTAGTACTGGTATTACCGGGGAAATGGGAACCCGTAATGCCATGCCAATAGTTAACCTAGTTTGGAATTTTCAAAATAGATTCCTTTGGGATGGAGGTGCCTCTAGCCTAGAAGATCAAGTAGACGACCCTATAGAAAATCCCATAGAAATGAATAATACTTGGCCAAATGTAGTTGCCACATTGCAAGCCACTTCAGATTATCCAGATTTATTTGAACAAGCCTTTGGAACCCCTATCATAACAAGAGAATTTGTAGCAAGAGCAATTGCTCAGTTTGAAAGGACTTTAATTTCTGGGAATTCAAGGTTTGATCAATATTTATTAGGAGATAATAATGCAGTCACTGCTCAAGAAATAAATGGCTTCAATGTTTTTATGGATGAAAATAGAGGAGATTGCTTTCATTGTCATGGAAATGAATTTAACCCCTTATGGACAAATAATGCATTTCATAATAATGGATTAGACTCTTCTTTTGAAGATCTCGGATTAGGAGGGTTTACTGGGGATCCGCTCGATTATGGAAAATTTAAATCTCCCTCTTTAAGAAACTTAGCTTATACAGCACCTTATATGCATGACGGAAGGTTTGCGACTTTAGATGAGGTGATCAATCATTATAGTGAAGGGTTGGTTTATTCCAACACCATCGATCCTTTAATGAAAAATATAGCCGAAGGTGGCGCACAATTAACTGATTCAGATAAAGCAGACTTAAAAGCTTTCTTGCTCTCATTATCAGAACCTGAATTCACAACAAATCCTGCATTTTTAAATCCAAATTGATAATCAATTCACCTTAACTAAAAAATAATTTTTGTTGAAGGCGCAAAAAAAACGTCAATCAAATTTGAGTTAGTTTATTTGACGTTTTCTTTTATCCAACTTAAACATTCTTTAAAGTCATCAAACAGATGCTCTTTAGTTATTAAATCTGGAATAATATCAATACGTTCCATCATATATCTGGGCTGTTCAATGATATCTACTAATAATACTGTTTTTCCTGCATTTACAAGGTCAAGAAGTATTTCTTCCATCACGTATAAACCCGTCTGATCCATATATGGCATACGATCCATTCTTATTATTACGGTAGTAGCTTTTTGGGGGATTTGTTTAGCTAATGCTTGAAAATCACTAGTAGTTCCGAAAAAAAGAGGACCTTTTATATGTTTGATAAAAATTTGTTCTTGTAAAATTTCCGGAATCCCAACTTCATCGTCCCAAGCTTCTTCTTTTAATGATTTAACTTCCGATCTCTTTGCAGAAATATCTCCAATGATTTTCATAAAAATCAATGAAGCGATAACTAATCCTATTCCAACGGCATAAACTAAATTCCAAACAGAAGAAAGTATAAGAACTACCAACATAATTGCGACTTCCGGTTTTGGCATATAAGGAATTGCTTTTAGTCCCTTATAATCCATAACCCCAATACCAACTGTTACAAGTATTCCTGCTAGTACTGCAGCAGGAATTTTAGAGGCTACAGGACCTAGTGCTAATAAGATGATTAATAATAAAATACCTGCAATCATACCAGATAATCTAGTTTTACCTCCTGCATTGATATTTACAACTGTACGTATCGTTGCACCAGCACCTGGAATTCCTCCAAACAATG